>Ga0206890_1234_pt1 | contig 16090 bp, 16 predicted proteins | sample Alteio_BWOrgHeat_58_FD_152960 | JGI IMG/M metagenome (GOLD analysis project Ga0206890, IMG submission 152960) | Enriched cells from forest soil in Barre Woods Harvard Forest LTER site, Petersham, Massachusetts, United States - Alteio_BWOrgHeat_Nextera6 ... | reverse complement strand
GGATAGGGCTTGGTTTAGTCGCTCTCCTAATTGTCGGGCTGCTCGTGGTTGGAGGCAGTTACATCGGTGCAAAAAACACTCTTGTCCAGAAGAATGAGGCCGTAAACACTGCTTTCTCGCAGGTTGACGTTCAGCAGCAGCGCCGTCTCGACCTCATCCCGAATCTTGTCGCATCGGTGAAGGGCTATGTCGCTGAAGAGTCTACGATTCTGACTAACATCGCCAACGCCCGCGCCGGAGTCCTGGCGGCAGGCAGCGACCACGCCAGCAACATCAACGCGAACACCAAATTGGACGTCGCCCTGGGCCCGTTTTTCCGTCTGCAGGAGCAGTACCCCGACCTTAAAGGAAATCAGCAGTTTATGCGCTTGACGGATGAGCTTGCCGGGACGGAGAATCGTATTTCGGTTGCACGGCAGCGCTATAACACCACGCTGCAGGATTACAACACCTACGTACAGCAGTTCCCAGCAAGCATCTGGGCCAACATAGCAGGATTTCACGTCCGGGACGAATACTTCAAAGGCAACCCGGAAAACAGCGTGGCGCCGAAGGTCGACTTCTCAAAGTAGACGAAGCGAACTGACCCGGCCCAATAAAAAAGCCGTCGCATGTAGCGGCGGCTTTTTTATTGGCTCAGATGACTGGGCCGGTATTGCCCAAAGGGTTTTACTTGGTGAATGCAGAGATTGCGGTTGCCTCGTCGTCCTTGATGTCAAAGACGGTGTAGAGCTTCGTGATCTGCAGCAGGTCATGGACCTTTTTGGTCAGATTCAGCAACTTCAGTTCGCCGCCTGAATTCTTGACCGTTGTAAATGCGCTAACCAACTCTCCAATGCCCGAGCTGTCGATATAGCTGATGTCGCCCAGGTTCAGCAGAATCTTCTTCTGGCCCTTCGCCAGCACATCGCGAACGGCGTCGCGAATGGTTACGCTACCTTCGCCGAGGGTAATACGGCCGCTGAGGTCCAGAATGGTAACTCCGTCCACCTGGCGTGTTTGTACTTTCATGCTCATGTGTCGTCTTCTCCTTAGGTCGTCCCCGACTCCTTAGGTTCCAGGTTGCGCGGGTGTTCGATGTTTGATCAATGTAAGTTCGGTGCCGGGATGTAGCTGCCGAAAGTTTACCTCATCCATGAAAGCCTTGATAAGAAAGATGCCGCGCCCGGAGCCGCGAAGGATATTTTCCGGCGCCAGAGGGTCGGGAATCTTGTCGGGGTCGAGCCCTGGGCCCTGGTCGGAGATCCGAATAATCAGCGAGTCCGACGTCGTCTCAAAAGACGCTTTGATGATCTTGTTCGTATCGTACGAATTACCATGAAGCACCGCGTTCACCGCCGCCTCGCGCACAGCCATCGCGACGTGCGGAATCGTATCTTCGTCAAATCCGGCCCGCTGTGCAACCTGTTCTGCAGTCAACTCGATTTTGTTAACGCTATCGAGGGACGAAGGTAGGGTGAAGCTGATACGGCTTGAATTAGAGTCGGCCAAAAATATCCTTATCTTTCCGGGTATCCGGTCGTCGACCCCGAATTACGGCATTGATGGCAGTGTGCTTGTGGATTTCTCGAATGTCAAGATTGAGCCTTTATCTTTCCGGAACGGCCTTGTCAAAATCTGGTCCCGTGACGATACCGGCTCATCGGATCCCTTTCTGCCAGCGAGTTGGGCTAACATGCGGGTAGCAGAGAAATTAGTTGCAGCCGCGACGCCATGATAAAACACGGAAACCAAAAAACAAGCGTCTCCGCGCTCATGGGGGCAGCGATATTCGACGCCAATGGCGACACCTTCGGCCACGTGCGTGAGTTCGCCGTAGCACCCTCGGTCGACTCCGCCCACGTCCACGGCATCGTCCTCAAGCGGCCATCTGCCCGGCGCGGTGACCGTCCCACTCTCGTTCCCGTTACCCACCTCCAACTCACCTCCAGCGGCGGCCTCCAACTCCGCAAATCTGCCCAGCCGGAGCCTCTGCCCGACGATGAGAGCTTTCTGCTGCTGGAACGCGACCTCCTCGACCAGCAGATCATCGATGTCCATGGCCGCAAGGTAGTTCGGGTCAACGACGTGGACCTGATTTGGGAGAATTGCCTGCAGGAAAATGGCCCCGATCTCGCGCTGCGCATCGCGGAGGTCGAAGTTGGCATGCGCGGCGCTGTCCGGCGTCTCCTCAAGGGACTCCCCGAAAAGCCGGTCCACCGAATCGCCGCCCGTTTCGGCGCAAGCGTCATTCCATGGGACTTCGTCGACCTGATCGACCGGGATCCCGCCCGCCGCGTCAAGCTCAATATCGAGCAGGACCGCCTGTCAGCGATGCATCCCTCCGATATCGCCGACATCCTCGAGGAACTGGCCCCTGCCGAGCGCCAGGCCCTCTTCGAGTCCCTCGACGAGGAGGTTGCCGCAGAGGCCCTCGAAGAGATCAGGCCGAAGATGCAGCAGTCTCTCATCGAATCGCTTGACTCCGAGGAGGTCGCCGCCATCGTCGAAGAGATGGACCCCGGCGCTGCCGCGGACCTTCTTGCCGAGCTGCCCGATGAGCGCTCCGAGGCCATTCTTGAAGAGATGGATCCAGAGGAGCGCCAGGAGGTCGAAGATCTGCTGGAGTTCTCTGGAGACTCCGCCGCTGGCCGCATGACGACCGAATACATTGCGTTGCCCGCAATCGCCACCGTCGACCAGGCCATCAAGGCCCTCCGTGACTTTGAGGGCGACCTCGAGACAATCACTGACATCTACCTGATCGACTCCGACGAGCGCATCTCCGGACTCGTGCCGATCGTGCAACTCCTCCTCGCCGGGTCAGGCGCATCGCTCGACTCGTTGCCGCAGGGACACATCGTAAGCTGCAACGTCGATGCCAACGGTCGCAAAGTTGCCGAGCTCTTCGACAAATACAATCTCCGCTCGCTTCCTGTCGTCGATCACGAAAGGCGACTTGTGGGGGTTGTTCACGCCGAACAGGTCATCGCCCTGTTGCGGGCAAACCACTAACCGAGCCGGAGTCACAGATTCTCTCCAAGCCACGAAAAGGAAACGCAGTACCTCATGAAGATTCTGTACGCCGCCGGCATGTCGCCCGAAGAGTCATCCCTTTACCGCCTTTGGGCCCTCGAACGCCTTGGTCACCAGGTCATCCCCTTCAACACCTTCGACTATCTGCCCCGGAATCCGCTCGTCCGCAAAGCCACGCATCGCCTTTCCATCGGGCCTTCTATTGACCGCCTCAATCGCGACCTTCTTCGCATCGCTGGAGCGGATAAACCCGATCTCCTCTGGGCCGATAAGTTACTTACTATGCGCTCCAAAACACTCGACCGTCTGCGCGTCTTGGGGATAGCGACTGTCAGCTACATGATCGACAACCCCTTCGGTCCGCGACGCGATCCCGGCTGGCGGCTCTACATGAAGAACATCCCCCATTACGACCTGCACGTCGTTCAGCGCGACAAAAACATCTCCGACTACACTTCACGAGGCGCGCGCGATGTCATCAAGATCCAGACCGCTTACGAGCCGACGCTGCACTTTCCCACGCCCGCAGGTTGGTCGGACGCCGACCGCGATCGCGAGGTCTCGTTCATCGGCACTCCTTACGACGACCGCGCCCAGACGCTTGGTCGTCTGTGGCGCGAGTGCGGTTTCTCCGTCGCTGTCTCCGGCAGCCGCAAGCTCTGGGGCCGCGCCATGCAGCCCGATGTCTTCAAGGGTACGTTCCGCACCGGTGAGCTCTATTGCACTGACTACCGCGAAGCCATCTGGCGCTCCCGCATCAACCTCAGCTTTCTCACCCACTCAAATCAAGATGAGTTCGTCCATAAGAGCTTCGAGATCGCTGGTTGCGGAGGATTTCTCCTAGCCGAGCGCTCCGCAGGTCATCTCCAGCGCTTCAAAGAAGACGAGGAAGCAGTCTTCTTCTCCAGCTTTGACGAGCTGGCCGCCAAGATCCGCCGTTACCTGCCCGACGAAGCCTCGCGCCAACGTATCGCTCACGCCGGCAACCTTCGTGCAGCACGTGACGGCTACCACAACGACCGCCAGGTAGGCCTCATCCTCGAACGAATCCAGTCCATCCTCTCCAATAGGAAGTCCGAAAGCCACTCCGCGAATCCAGCTCTCGCGGGCCAATCGTGATTCACGACCTCCTCAAAGACACTCCACCCGCCGGCTTTCACGCAGACATCTGCATCGCCGGTGCGGGAGCCGCGGGCATTACGCTCGCCGTAGAGTTTGCCAGCAAAGGCAAAACTGTACTGCTTCTCGAAGGCGGCGGCGCGGTCCGCGAAGAGTCTTCGCAGGCCATTTACGACAGCAACATCGTCGGCCTCCCGCACCGTGGCATCCACACTGGACGGATTCGTGTGAAAGGCGGCACTACCGTCCGGTGGGGAGGACAGATCCTCGAACTCGACGCCCTCGATTTCACTCGACGCCCTGGTATCCCTGGCAGCGGCTGGCCCTTCTCCAAGACCGAGCTGACATCTTTCTACGAGCGCGCCCTGAGCCTCGAAGGCCTCGCTAACGTCGAGCGCAGTGACGCCGCCGTCTGGCGTGATCTTAAGCTCCCCTTCACCCAGTTCGATGGCCTCGAATCCTACCTCTCTCGCTGGTGCCCCGAGCCGAACTTCGCCCGCCTCCATAACAAAACCCTCGCCACCCACCCCAACATTTACGTCTGGCTCCACGCCAGCGCTGTCGAACTTCTCCTCGAAGACGAAACTGCGCAAGGCATCCGCTGCCGCACCCTCACCGGCATCGAGACCATCTTCCGTGCTCGCCAATACATCTTCTCGCTCGGCGGCATTGAGAGCTCCCGTTTCTTCCTGCAACCGCGCGAAGGCGGCCATCCGTGGAATCGCAGCGGTCTCCTGGGTCAGCACTTTCAGGATCACATCGACTGCAACGCCGCCCGCATCGAACCCCTCGATCTTTCGAGCTTCCACGATACTTTTGACCCCATCGTCACCCATGGCTACAAATATCTCCCCAAACTGCGCCTCCGCCCGCATCTCCAATCCGAGCTGGGCACCCTCAATATCGGCTCCACGATGTCCTTCGAGGACACCGGCAAGGCCCGCTACCAGGCGAAACTCACCATCCGAAACCTCATGCGCGGCCGCTTCAGCGAGGTGACCCGCGACAACGTCTTCCACACTGCCAAACATGTACCCATGCTCTTCAGCCAGGCGTGGCGCTACTACGTCCAGCGCCGAGCCTACGCTCCACCCTCCGTTCGCATCCTTCTTCGCGTGCATTGCGAGCAGGAGCCCACCTCCCGCAGCACCATCACCCTTACCGATGAGCGCGACCCTCTCGGCCTGCTCCGCATCCGCTTCGAATGGCAGGTCTCCGAGAGGGAACTCGAGACCATCCGGCAGTACGTCCTCGTCGCACAGAGCGCCCTCGCCAGAGTAGCCCGCATCATCCCGGACGAAGACCTCATGTCCGGGAGCCCAAAGTTCTTCGCCCGCTGCGACGACAGCAACCACCACATGGGCGGCATGCGCATGTCCACCTCAGACTCCACCGGCGTGGTCGACACCAACCTCCGCCTCTATGGCACCAGCAACGTCCACATCTGCTCGAGTGCCGTCTTCCCCAGCTCCGGCTTCTCCAATCCCACCCATACTGTCCTCGCATTGGCTCTTCGTCTGAGCGATCACCTCAACGACTAAACTTCGGAGCAGAATGGAACAGATCGAGCTCGCAACGACCGGCCGCCAAACCACTCGCCTCGGCTTTGGCTGTTCGAGCCTCATGGGTGCCACCAATCGCCGCGACTCCCTCAAACTCCTCGAAACTGCCTACGAAGCAGGCATTCGCCATTTCGATGTAGCCCCCATGTACGGCTACGGCCACGCTGAAGCCTGCCTCGGAGAATTCCTTGAACGCCATCCTGGTGAACTCACGGTCACCACGAAATTCGGCATCGCCCCGCCGAAACATTCCACTTTCCTCAAAGCCGCCCGTCGCATCGCAGGCCCGATCGTCAAGCAACTTCCCAGCGTCAAGGGAAAACTCGCCCGGGCTGCCAACGCCGCCACCCGCCCGACCGAGCAGCCCCGCTTCACGGCCCCCGAAGCCAAAGCCTCGCTCGACCGCAGCCTCCGGGCCCTGCGTGCCAGCCATATCGACCTCTGGCTCCTCCACGAAGTCGAAGCCCACGATCTCACCGACGACGCCCTCCTTACCTTCCTCGAGTCCGAAGTCCAGCAAGGAACCGTCGGCTCCTTCGGCGTAGGAAGCACCACCAATTCAATCCCGGCGCTCCTTAGCGAGCGCCCCGCCTACTGCCGCACCCTCCAATATGAGTGGTCCATCCTCGCAGCCCCCATCACCCCGACCCAACCCTTCCGCATCCACCACAGCGCTCTCACCAACAACTTCCGCGCCCTTCACAAAGCCCTCAGCAGCAACGGACCCCTCTGCCGCGACTGGTCGGACTCGACCGACACCGACCTCAGCAACGCCGAATCCCTCGCCAATCTGATGCTCAAAGCCGCGCTCGTCATGAACCCGTCCAGCATCATCCTCGTCTCCTCGAAGAATCCGCACCACATCCACGCCAACGCACGCGTTGTGGCGGACTCAACACTCGAAGTCCCAGCCCGTCAGCTCTACGACCTCATCCGGTCCGAGCCGAACCTCGTCCGCAACCTTCAAATCTAACTCACAAAACAAAAATTGGTTTAGCCTGAGGACAGGCGAGCCGACGAGTTCTCCCCCACCAGCGAAAAGGAACCAAAGAAATGACCTGGCGCAACTGGAGAACCCGGATCATCCTCGTCCTTGCCGTACTCGGCCCGGGGTTCATCACCGCAAACGTCGACAATGACGCCGGTGGCATCCTCACGTACTCGCAGGCCGGCGCTCAGTACGGCTACACCCTGCTCTGGACGATGATCCCCATCACTCTTGCCCTCATCGTGGTTCAGGAGATGTGCGCGCGCATGGGCGTCGTTACCGGCAAGGGCCTCAGCGACCTCATCCGCGAAGAGTTCGGCCTCCGCATGACCTTCTTCATCATGATCCTGCTGGTCATCGTCAACTTCACCAACGTCGTCACCGAGTTCTCGGGCATCGCCGGCTCCATGCAGCTCTTCCACATCACGAAATACATCAGCGTGCCCGTCTGCGCTCTTATCGTCTGGGCGCTCGTTGTCAAAGGCGACTACAAGAGCGTCGAAAAGATATTTCTCGTCGCCAGCGTCTTCTACATTGCCTATATCATCGCCGGAGTTCTCAGCCGCCCCGACTGGCACCTCGCCCTCGTCGAAACCGTTAAGCTTCCTCCCCGGAGCGTCTGGTCCGACAAGTCATACGTCTACATGACCGTCGGCGTTATCGGAACCACTATCGCGCCCTGGATGCAGTTCTACCTGCAGGCATCCATCGTCGATAAGGGGGTCAACGTGAAGCAGTACAAAGCTTCGCGCCTCGACGTCATCGTCGGCTCGTTCTTTACGGATATCGTTGCGTGGTTCATCATCGTTGCCTGCGCTGCAACTCTGTTCACCCACGGCATGCGAAACATCGTCGACCCCTCCGACGCTGCCCAGGCCATGAAACCGCTCGCCGGCGACTACGCCTTCATCCTCTTTGCTGCGGGACTCTTCAACGCCTCGCTCTTCGCGGCATCCATCCTGCCGCTGTCTACCGCGTACACCGTCTGCGAAGGTCTTGGCTTCGAGAGCGGCCTCGATAAAGGCTTTCGCGACGCCAAATTCTTCTACTGGCTCTACAGCCTGCTCCTCTTCGCCGGCGCCGCCGTCGTCCTCATCCCCAATTTCCCGCTGGTGAAATTCAGCATCCTCTCACAGGTACTCAACGGCATTCTTCTGCCGCTCGTGCTGGTCTTCATGCTCAAGCTCATCAACAAGCACGATCTGATGGGCAAATACACCAACACCCGGTGGTTCAATGTCATCGCGTGGGCCACGGCGATCGTCGTCACGGGACTATCACTGGTCTTGGTCTGGAACACCGTCCACGGCTAGAACTTGACCGCGGATTGACGCGGATAAGCACCGATAAAGACAAGAGCGGATCCAAAACCAAAAGGACAAAGCTTCATTTTGGAGCCTTGCCCATCCGCTTTCTATCCGTCTTTGCTTTTTATCTGTCTTGTTTCTGATCCGTTTCAATCCGCGCGATCCGCGGTCGGCCTACAACAGCTTCCCCTCAGACAAATCCCGTATCAGCCCCAGGTCCGCCGCTAGAAAGTCATACCCTGGCAGCTCGACCAGTGGAGCCCACCGCACATCATTAAATATCCGGTTCTCCATCTCACCCTGAAACTCTCGCACGGTAAAGAACTGCAGGTCGATCGTTCCGCCATTCCGGTATTTGTGCCGAACCCGCGCCACTCGGTTCCCAATGACAGCCGCGATCCCCAGCTCCTCATCCAACTCCCGTGCCAAGGCATTCTCGGGGCTCTCTCCGGATTCAATCTTGCCCCCCGGAAACTCCCACTTGAGGCTCATGGGCTGATCCGCTTTCCGTTGACAGATCAACACTTCCACCTCGGTGCCACCCCCGCGCAGAATTAAAGCCGCCACTACCAACCTAACCGGTTTCGTTATCTTGGGTGCCGCCTTTCGGTCGAGTTTACGAATGGGCTCTCTCATCTGCCTGTAGATTAGACGACGCCCAAGCCTAAAAGCTCCATTTACCGTGACTTACTTCAGCATTACTGACGCAGGAAAGTAAACCGGCCATCCCTCGTGCGCGCTCCGCTCCAGCAACGCCGGCGTGGGATTGACCGGAAATGCCCGAGCTGCAATTTCCAGCATCGCCGCGTCGTGTACCGAATTCCCGAACACAGCATCAGGTGCCACAACCCCTGCACGCCGCAGCGCGACGACCTTTTCCTCATCCGTTGGTACATCGATAATCTTGTCTGTCACCACCCCATCACGCACTTCTACCCGCGCCGCCAGCACTCGTTCCGCCGGAATCCCGAATCGCCGTACACCCTCTTCAATTACCCAGTTATTCGTCGAGCTCACCGCCCAGATATCCACTCCTTTGCCGCGAAGCTCGTCCACCAGCGCCTTCATCTCGGGAAAGATATTCCGCTCAATCCGATCTCTAAAGAACACCTGCGCTGCTCGACGCATCTCGTCTTCATGCAGCCGCTGGTACATCTGCACCATCTCACCGCAGATTGCAAGCTCCGAAACTTCGCCCTTCAGATACCCGCGGTACCGCCCATCGATCCAGTCCGTCAGCTCCCGCGAGACCAGCCCTGTCTCGATGGTCCAGTGCATAAATCCAGACCCGGCGTCTCCCGACCACAGCGTTCCATCGCAATCAAAGACCGCCACCCTGGGCGACAACCCATGAACGGCAGCATAAAACTCTTCTGTACTCAAACGGCTTACTGCAACAGCTTCACTCACAAAATCCACTCAACTTTTCTACGCGGCCATTCCGCGTGTCTTTTCTTTCCAGTCTGTCTTTATCGTACGCGTTCGCGGGCAAGCAATAAAAATACGCAATATTTTCAAGAAATCTCGCCGTAGGCCCGCTCTATTATGAATGTTTTACTTTCGCTTTATCGCCTAATCTATAGAATTGGCTGCGTTAATTGTGCGATAGGAGGCCAATTTACATTGGTGCCAGACCCTGCACCACTGTCACGCCAGCTGGCGGCACAAACCCAAAGTCCGAGTCCTTCACCGGAATGTTCTCCTCGATTCCCGAAAAAGCGAACTCCGTCACCGCGCCGTCCACTTCTTCCAACCGCATCCGCTCAATGACGCCTGTTGCCGACACCCAAAGCGACAACAGCTTCACCCTCTGAGCCATCCCCTTGGGTACTCCCGAGATGCGGAACCCCGCGCCCTCGGGCGCCACGGTAAGGCCATCCAGTTCCTTGTCGAGCTGCGTATGCCCTAGCAGAAATCGCAGCGGAGACCGCAGATCGTCCAGTTGCTTTGCCGGAACCCGTGTAGCCTGAGCGTCCCCGGGCGTATAGAACCACCCGAATTTCCCATCCAGAACAAACACCTTGCCCACCGGCGCGGCATAGCTCCACCGCATCCGCCCCGGCTTTTTCAGCAGAAGAGTGCCCTCTTCCGTCCGGTCCATCCCCATGCCGGAATACCGCTCCGAGTAATGAGCGCGCAGGGAATTGAGATGGTTGTAGTGTTCATCCACCTTATGAACGATCGCGTTATTCGTCTGCGCAAGCAGACACACCGGCACACAGGCCGCCAGCAACAGCGCAGCCTTCGCCAGCATTACTGGATGGGTTGAGTGCAGTTGGTCCCGCCCGCCGGATCCTTGCGGATCGTATTGTTCTCGTCCGCGCAGTAGCCGTTGTCGCCCGTCTTCCCGATCGACTGCGGTACCGCCGTAATCTCATAGGAGGTGTACATGTCCTGATTATTAACCGTCACCTTGGTGCAGTTGCTGATCGAGAACGTGTAACCCGCCTTCTGCCCGGTCGCCAGATCAGGCGCAATCAGCTGGGCAGATTGTGCAGAAGGAGCGCCGGTCTTCGGGTCCCCACCCAGCACCGCCAGCGAGCACGAGAAGCCGTTCGCCGGGTACTGCGAGTTGTATTGAAGCTCTGCCTGCCCGATAGCGCGCAGCGACTGCACTGCCGAGAGCTCTTGCGACTGCTTTCTCAATTTCAAAAGCTGCGGAACCGCGAACGTCATGAGAATCAGCATCACCGACATTACGATCAGAAGCTCGATCAGCGTGAACCCTTCTTCGTTTTGCTGCTTTGCGCGCATCTGCTCCATTACCTTCATCGTCTTCCTCATTCTGGGTCGGCCCTGTCCTACTGCTCCGAACAAAACTCTATCAGATCGTACTAACAGGCCAAATCCCCACGCTCGATCTTCATCGAGCCGAGGTTCCCGAGCAACGTAAGAGCCATCACGTCGGGTTGAAACAGCTCCTGCGCCAGCTCCTGCACCTCATCCGGCCTCACCGAGTCGATCTGTTCCATCATCTCGTCGACACCGAAGAACCTGCCAAAATACATCTGTTGTCGCGCCAGGTTCGACATCCGACTGCCCGAGCTCTCCAACCCAATCACCATATTGCTCTTCACCTGGTCTTTGGCCCGCTTCAATTCCACGTCGCTGACCGTCTCTTCCTTCAGACGCCGCAACTCCTTCAGCGTAAGCTCAAGAACCTTCTGCGTCTTGTCGACCGAGGTTCCCGCATACACGCAAAGCGAGCCTGTATCGCGGAACGGATTCATCTCTGAGAAGATCGCATAAGCCAGCCCCTCGTCTTCACGAATCGTCTGGAACAACCGCGAGCTCATTCCGCCACCCAGGATCGTATTCAGCAGATAGACCCCATACCGCCGCCGGTCATTTACTGGAGGCGCAGGAACCCCAAGGCAGAACTGAACCTGCTCCAGCGACTTCTTCCGCCGCAGCGTAATGTGCGGAGTCGCCATCGGTGCATCGATCTTCCCGGCGTACGAACTGCCCCCGGCCGTCAACGAACTGAACTCCCGCTCCACCTGCGCCACAAACGCATCATGCTCCAGGTTTCCTGCCGCAGAAAAGACCATGTTCCGCGCCGTAAACCGGCCCGCGTAGAAGTCGAACAACACCCCCTGGTTGAAGGTCGTAACTGTCTTGGCTGTTCCCAGAATCGGCCGGCCCAGCGCATCGCCCTTCCAGAAGTTCTGTGTCCAGACCTCATTGACCAGGTAGTCCGGGTTGTCCTCGTCCATCTTGATCTCTTCGAGAATCACGCCCTGCTCACGCTCGAGCTCTACCGGCGTAAACGTGGGATGCAGCACCAGGTCAGCCAGCACATCCAGCCCGGGCGCTACATTCTCGTCCAGCACCTTGATGTTGAAGCACACCATCTCTTTGCTGGTGAACGCGTCCAGATTTCCGCCGATCGTATCCACTTCCCGCGCAATCTGCTGCGCGGAACGCGAGGTAGTCCCCTTGAAGACCATATGCTCGACGAAATGCGAGATCCCGTTCACCTCGGCTGCCTCATCCCGAGACCCCGACCCCACCCAGGCGCCCATCGAGACGCTCCTTAGGTGCGGCATCCGCTCGGTCAGCACCAGCAGACCGTTCGGCAGAACCGTCTTTCGAATATTGCGGGAGGCATTTCCAGATAGAGGGATTTCTTCGACCAGAGAGACAGGCATGAGGCTCCTTCACCTCCATTCTTTCACAGTGACCGGCTCCCGTTTCCCCGCCGGAGTAGACTGATTAAAGACGCTGCACAAGAATATTAGCCCTTGCGACGCCACTTCGTCTGTAAAAATACATATCTTATAAGTTTATTGTTATGAATAATTTGAACGAATATCAAAAACCGAAAGTTGAAGAAAAACCCCTCTTTGGTCTCACTCTTCCCGAGCTAACTGCTCTCATGGCCGGTCTCGGGCAGAAGACCTACCGGGCCACCCAGCTCCACGAAGCCCTTTATCGCCAACGCCTCACCTCGCTGGACCAGATCACCACCCTCCCCCAGACCCTCCGCGACTCCCTCGCCACCGAGGGCTACACCGTAGGCCTTCCCGAAATCCTTCAGACCGCCCGGTCCGTCGACGGCACCGAGCGCTACCTGATCCGGATGGCCGACGGCGAGACCGTAGAAACCGTCTGGATGCCGGACGGCGACGGAGGCGAGCGGGGCGATGGCAGCGAAGCAGCAGCCGAAGAGGAAGCCACCGACGGTCTTGAGGGCAACGCTGTGCACACGCGCAAGGACTTCCGCAATCTGGGAGCCCTCGAACGCAATGGCTATACCCGTGCCACTATCTGCATCTCCAGCCAGATAGGCTGCGCCGTCAACTGCCAGTTCTGCCTCACCGCCAAGCTCGGCATCAAGCGCAACCTTACCGCAGGCGAGATCGCCGGCCAGGTCGTAGCTGTCCTCAACCGTCACGGCGTCAAGATCGGAGCCGACCGCATCAACCTCGTCTTCATGGGCATGGGCGAACCCTTCCTCAACTACGACCAGTTCATCGCCAGTGTGCACCTTCTCGTCAAACCCATCGGCATACCCGAGTCGCGCATGACCGTCTCCACCAGCGGCATCGAACCCTCCATCCGCCGCTTCGCCAACGAGCCCCTTCGCCCCAAACTCGCCCTGAGCCTTAACGCCTCGAACGACACCGTCCGTGAGCAGGTGATGCCCATTACCCGCAAATGGAACATCGCCGCACTCCTCGACGCCGTGAAAACCCTTCCGCTCGGCAAGCGTGAGTGGGTCACCTTTGAGTACGTTCTCCTCGGCGGGGTCAACGACCAGCCCCAGCACGCCCGCGAGGTCCTCGACCTGCTCGACGGCATGAAGGCCAAGGTGAACCTCATCGTCTGGAACCCGGGCCCTGGCATCGCCTACACGCAGCCCAAGCCCGAAGACGTAGCTATCTTTCAGAAGATGCTGATTGAAGGCGGCATGCCCACCTACATCCGGCGTCCCCGCGGACGCGATATTTACGCGGCCTGCGGCCAGCTCAAGCGAACCGTGGAGACGTCACCTGAACCTCTGATATCAATCGCTCCCGCATTCGGGTAGGCAGGCTCACCGCGTCAGTGCCGGCGCCATCCGCTCCAGAGCAAGCGACAGGACCCTCTCCGCCACGCGGTCGTAGTCATGCCGCAGCACATCGCCTTCGTGCACAAAATTCCCTGTCACTGGCTCCACGCCAAGCGCCCGTACACGCTCCAGATCGGCCACAATCGGCTCCTGACCCTCGCGCGCGTACTGCGCGAGCCGCTCCGCCGAGATCGCGCCCGTGTTGATGAGCGCATAGTCAAAGATCGGCGACTCCGCACCCGGCGCATGCTGCATGATCTTCTCGATATGCTGTGACGCCGTCAGCCCCAGTGACTCGTTCGCCTGTGTCATCAGGTTACACACGTAGACCTTAGTCGCGCGCGAGCCCGCCAGCGCCTCCGGAATCCCCCGAACCAGGAGATTCGTAATCAGCGACGTGTACAGCGATCCAGGCCCCAGGGTAATCAGGTCCGCGTTGGCAATCGCCTCCAGTGTCTCAGGAAGAGGATCTGCTGCAGCCGGCTCCAACCGCAGCTCCGCGATGCTACGTTTGCTCGCAGTAATGTTGGTCTCGCCCCGCACAATGGAGCCATCGTCCATCTCGGCCGCCAGGTTCACATTCGTGTTGGTCGCAGGAAAGATCCTCCCTCGCGTCGCCAGAATCTGCGACGACATCTGCACCGCCTGCGCGAAATCTCCAGTGATGTGCGATAGCGCCGCCACAAAGAGATTCCCGAAGCTATGCCCCTCCAGGTCTCCCTGCTCAAACCGAAACTGAAACAGCTTCGACAGCAGGTGTTCATCCTCCGATAGAGCCACCATGCAGTTTCGAATGTCTCCCGGCGGCAGCATCTGCATGTCTTCCCGCAACCGGCCCGACGATCCTCCGTCATCGGTTACGGTCACGACCGCCGAAAGCTCGCGCACAGTGCAATGCAGCGACGGGCAGGGTAGTGGGGGATCAGCCTCGGTCTCAGGAACGCGCCCAATCCGAATTCCACGTCTGCGGTCGGGCGCGGCAACATAGCGCTTCAGCCCCCGCAGCAGCGTAGACAGTCCCGTGCCGCCGCCGATGGCGACAACCCGGAGCTCTTTCTCTTTTGATTCCGTTGGATTTTGCAACGACATGCCCGGTCTCCTACCCAAGCCTAAATGAAACCTGTTTCAGCCTGGAGGCAGAAGATGTCAAACCTCGGGATAGAGAAGCTCGGTGAACCGCGGATCGTCGGCCATGTCCTGAAAATCCGAGTCCGACCTTGCCTGAATCCGGTTCCGCGGATTCTGCCGGATGGCCTCCGTCAGGTGCTCCAGGCACCGGTGCGAATCGCCCGTCATGCTCGAAAGCACTGCCAGCCCGTACAGCGCGTAGTCGGCCTTGTCGTTCTCTTTCAGGATCAGGGTGAACTCCTCCCGCGCATCCTCGTAGTGCCCATCATTCAGCAGCGAGACTGCGTAGTCGTAGTGTTCTTCGTGGTTCGCGAAGGATTTCTTCTTCTTCGTTCCCTGCAGCAGGCACGCGTTGCTATACATCCTGGCACGATCGCTCAAGTCTCCTGCGCCTGCCACGAGCATCTTGTCGAACGCCGCCTGCGCCTTGTCGAACTTTCCCTCCTGCATGAGGCGGAGCGCTGCCTCATACTGCGCGATGATCTGCGCGCGGGCACTATCGGTTGAGGGGATTGTTCCTGCCAAGGTACGTGGACTCCGTTTGGTTGTTGGTGCGGTTACTGTCTTCATCTGAGCCATGGTCTTTCCTGTCGCCTGGTCGTTTCTGAGCTCCCATCTAACCGGAGCAATAATAGTTTCTTCTCGTCTCGGTTTTATACGCAGACGGACCTCTCAGGTCAACTGTCAACTCTTCACGCGGTGGTTGTCCGCTGTTTTCCGGCGTATACCGCCGGGTTCAATTCGGGATCGTTGTACATCTTCATCTGCCGGTAGAGCTTGAACCTCCGTGTTCCGGCAAGCACCTCTGCCCATAGCGAATCCAGGCAAAATGCCAGGTCCCCTCGCTGCTCCTCGAGCAACATCAGCCGCTCCTTATTCCGCACCCGATGTGCCTCGGTGGCGCTTGTCCTCTGTGTCTCCTCACGAGTGTGATAAATCTTGAGCGCCAGGATCGACAGCCGGTCGATCATCAACCCTGGCGTCTCCGAGTGCAGCGGCGCAGCCTCGTTCTGGTCCAGCCGCTCCATCAGCCAGGCGTCCATCTTTTCCACAAGGTCGTTCCGTCGCTGATTCAGAACATCGATCGCCCGCTTCACGCGTGCGATCTCGGCATCTGTCACCTCCGGTGCGCGAGCCTTGTCCTCCTCGTGCCACAGGTCAAAGTTCGCCCGGTGCTGTCCCATCGCAAGAGCCATCAAGGCGTCCGCGCCCGTCTCGATCTCAAGCTCGCCCTCCGTTGCATGCAGAGCCGCCGTCATCTCGTCCTGCATCTCAGCGATCAAAAGAGCATCCAGCATACTCACTCGGTCCTCATCCTCGCATATATTTTAGTTCCCGGCTGCGCTTGCCCGAACACTCCAAACCAAGCAGACTAAAGTGAGTCCATGGGAAGCGCGACAAAACGGGTCCTCATTTA
>Ga0206890_1233_pt1 | contig 16109 bp, 9 predicted proteins | sample Alteio_BWOrgHeat_58_FD_152960 | JGI IMG/M metagenome (GOLD analysis project Ga0206890, IMG submission 152960) | Enriched cells from forest soil in Barre Woods Harvard Forest LTER site, Petersham, Massachusetts, United States - Alteio_BWOrgHeat_Nextera6 ... | reverse complement strand
TGGCACTTCAGCGCCCATGCCACAGGCGTGAGAGCATACCAGGTTTTCCTGCAGTTGCTCCAGTTCGTGATCGTTTATGCGCACATTGCATAAAGAACCAAAACCGGTATTGATGCCATAGTAGGTGTTCCCTCCTTTAAGTATGTTATCCAGGTAGCTTCTGTTGTGTGCAATACGTTCACGTGCGGCTGCAGATAAATTCAGTGTTGCAAAATGTTCCTTTAAAACCGGAATGGATATATGCTCGGGTAATTCCATAACTATTATTAGGCAACAAAGGTAATTATTCTTACCCCATGAGCTAACCATCCAATCAATTACCTGATCTCATGCTGTTTAGTTATAATAGCGGCAAGATCCGCTTCTATGCTTTTCTCAACAGATTCCGTGATCCTTCCCGCTTCTTTACCATTGGAAATTAAGATGATTGTTGGTACAAGGGTAACGTCATATTGTTTGTGTTCCCCGTTCTTTGTTTTCTTGGCCCTGTCTGTGCCATACATCGTCAGCCTGTCAGTAGGGTAGACGGTCATTTGCAATAGTTTTTCCAGCTTGGGGATCAGCTCATGAGAATCGTCGCACCAGGTCCCCAAAAATACGACCATAGCATATTCCTTAAGGTGCAGGCGCAGGTAATCAAGCTTCTCTTCATTTGGTTTATATTCTTCCCTGCCGGTTTTTAACCAGGTAAATGTCGGTTCGTTATCCAGGTCAGTAAAAGTGATCTTCCCGTTAAATATGACCGAACCATCACCAGGGTCTTTGGATACACTGTATGTTTTGGTTTGCGCAATTGCGGAAAAAGTCGCGAATAACGTGAACAACAACATTGTGTTTTTCATAAATATTGATGATTACAAAAAGTGTGATAAACAACCAGTATGCTGCCACCCATTTTGTAGTGAGGCTATTTTATCTGGTTCCTGATGATCAGCAGCTTATTCCTTAATTGTAGCAGCGATTGCCTGAGATCGACTGTTTGCACGTCCATTTTATTTTGTGATTTAAGCTTTGCCTTAGCGCCCGTGAGCGTAAACCCCCTTTCTTTTACAAGGTGATGAATTGCTCTTAGTTCACGTATCTGTTCTGACGTAAATAGCCTGTCACCCTTACGTGTCGTCCGCACCTTTAGTTTAAATTCGTTAGTCCAAAACCGTATATGCGATGTTTTAACTTTAAAGAGCTCAGCAACTTCTCCAATGGTATAATATTGTTTGTCCCCAGTCCAGTCTTCGGGTAAAACAATTTCTTTTTCCAGTTCTCTTTTCTTTCCTTTTTCGACAGGTTCAGGTGTGGTTTCTTCAATAATTTCTTCTTCTTTCTTTTGTTTTTCTTCCTGTTGAGGCTCGGCGGTTTTTATTTCTTCAGGCTTTTTTTTAGCGCGGCTCTTACCAGCAGCCTTTAGCTGTTCGGGTATTATTTCTTCGCCAAATAATGTTATAATGCGGTCACTCATTCCTACAATTTACTAAATAGTTTTTAATACTGACGGTTGACAAAATACGTTCAACGGCGGGAAAAAATAGTGAACTATTTACACCACTAATGGCAAAATAGTACGTTTTGGCGATAAAACGCAGAATAAATGGAAAGTAACCTGCGATGGATGGAACTTATTTTGCCGTCTTCCTATTCTGACATTGCTCCGTTTATTATGCGAAAGTGATAAATTTATATTTTACGCTTCCATAATATCATAAAAGGAAAGAAGCCACCTGTTAGGATAGCTTCTTTTTAAATAAAGCGCTGAACGTGTTTACACACTCCACGCACGCACGCGCCTTATGTGGTGTGAGGGCTTATTGGGAAATAACTTTCTTCAATACTTTTTAAGAAGCTGCTTCCTTTCCAAACACTCAAATATTTACACAACCATCCCTAATTCCTAATCGCCGATGTATCCTTAGTTTTTCCCTGAATTTATCTGTTGATGCTTCAGTACTTTGGCCTCTATATAAAAAATGATTTCTTCAGCTATATTTTTAGTTTGGTCGCCTACACGCTCCAGCTTACGGATTATGGAGAGCACGTACAATGCATCCTTCATAATGGACGGATCACCATGTATGGCTTCGCTGATCCGGTCTATTGCGTTTTGGTTTATTTCATCAAGTACTTCATCTTTCTTAAAAATACTGCGGGCAAGAATGGTATCTTCTTTTTCAAAAGCCACGCGGGAATCTGCCAGTATGCTTATGGAATCATCAAACATCCTGATGAGGCCGGCCTCAACGAATAAATTATGGTCGAAATCGTTAATGGACTCAATAATGTATGTTGAAATGCCCTCTGCTATATCGCCTACACGTTCCAGGTTATTATTGATCTTCAAAACTGCAAGTAAAAAACGCAGATCAATGGCTACCGGACAGTACAACGCAAATATATCCTCGCAATCTCGGTCCAGCTTTAGCTCAAACGCGTTAACGCGTCTTTCCTTCAGTACCACCTCTCTTGCAAGGTCGCGGTCAAAATTAAGCATCGCCGTTCTCGCTTTTTTTAACTGAGACTCAACCAGGTACCACATGCTGACCACTTCGGTCTTAATTGCTTCTATTTCATTTTCCAACTGTGTCATTATTGCATCTTTTTTTAGAAACCCGCCCACCGGCAGGCAGGATTAACTAAATCTACCGGTAATATAGTTTTGCGTACGTATGTCTGTTGGGTCTGTAAACATCTTTTTTGTGTCGTCATATTCAACCAGCTCGCCTACATAGAAAAAAGCTGTTTTATCGCTCACCCTGGCGGCCTGCTGCATATTGTGCGTTACAATTATCAGTGTATAATTTTTCTTAAGCTCGTGAAATAGCACTTCAACGGTAGAAGTAGAAATAGGGTCCAGTGCAGAAGTAGGCTCATCAAATAAGAGAACTTCAGGCTCCATAGCTACTGCACGCGCAATGCAGAGGCGCTGTTGCTGACCACCCGAAAGGAATGAACCTTTTTTAGTGAGAGAATCCTTTACCTCATTCCATAGAGCCACACGCGTAAGTGAATGCTCCACAATCCTGTCTTTTTCAGCTTTGGGTAATTTTATGCCATTCAGTTTATACCCGGCAATTACATTATCATAAATGCTGAGATTGGGAAATGGATTTGGCCGTTGGAACACCATACCAATTTTTAGGCGCACAAAAATGGGATGCATTTCCATGACGTCTTCGTTGTTAAGCAATATCTGTCCTTTTGCAGTAGCACCAGGGATTAGTTCATGCATTCGGTTGATACCCCGGAGGAAAGTTGTTTTACCGCAACCTGACGGGCCCATTACGGCTATGACATTATTTTTAGGAATTTCTATATTCACATCTTTTACAACGTGGTTGTCCCCAAAATAAGCATTGTAGTTTATCGCCTTTACAATTGTACCTTCCATTTTCTTGTTATCAGCTTAGTAATAATATTCAATAATAATACCCACAACAGTAGTATGCACGACGCTCCCCATGCCAGGTCCTGCCAGTCTTTGTAAGGAGTTATCGCGTACTTAAAAATGAGGTGAGGAAGTGTCTCCATGGGCTTGGTCATATTTAAAGAGAGGAACTGATAACCGAAAGCAGTAAACAATAAGGGTGCTGTTTCTCCCGCAATCCTTGCCACTGAAAGCATAACGCCTGAGAGAATTCCACTTATGCCGCAAGGAACTATGATCTTTAGTACTACCCTGTGAAAAGGCATCCCAAGGGCAAAACCTGCTTCGCGAAGCGTGTCAGGCAGCATTTTTAGCGTTTCTTCAGTAGAACGAATAATGATCGGTAGCATCATTATAGCAAGCGCTATGCTACCGGAAATGGCGGAATAACCAAGTGGCTTTACCAACCAAATATAAGCAACAATGCCTATAACTATCGATGGAACGCCCTGTAGTATGTCAACTGAAAGCCGACTCCAGTATGCCAGGCGGCTCTTCCTGTTCTCACTTAAAAATATACCACAAAGAATGCCAATAGGAATAGCAATTATTGACGCAAAAAATATAACCAGTACACTGCCGACAAGCGCGTGCGCAATACCGCCGCCAATTTCGCCAACCGGCTTCTCTACATTGGTAAGAAAATTCCAGTTAATCTTGGTGATCCCTGCCCTGATGATATATATCAATATGGCTATCAGAGGAATAACACAAGCAAAAGCCAAAATGGTAGTTAATACCTGGAAGCCTGAACTTTTCCCAATCCTGTATTTTACTTTATTTTTCATATTTTATTTCAACACCCCTTGACTAAAAAGGCGAGTATTTTGGTCAAGGGCATCGGCGGCATAGCCCCTTTTTAAAGTTTCTTTAATACCTGATATTCCATTATTTTATTCAAAAAAATGAATGTCTTAGTCTCAACACATCCCCGATCAGGAACTAGGATTTAATCATTCGTAAATCTACCGATAACGTTTTTCCCAATCATATTGATTACAACAGTTACCAAGAACAGAACCAGGCCCAACTCTATAAGCGCGGAGTTGTATACGGCTTTATCCGCTTCACCGAGCTCATTGGCGATCACGCTGGCCATGGTATTGCCTGTTGAAAAAATATTCTTAGGCATTAAAGGCGTATTGCCTATTACCATGGTCACAGCCATTGTTTCACCAAGTGCACGGCCCAGTGATAACAGAACACCTGCAAATAAACCCGACCTTGTATATGGAAGGATAACGCTGCGGATAACTTCCCAACGGGTAGCTCCTAAGGAATAAGCCGCCTCTTTCAGGTTTGCCGGAACCATCTGTATCATAGAGCGGCCCAGCGATGCTGCATACGGGATAACCATTACTGCGAGTATAAGGGATGATGTAAAAATGCCATACCCAATAGATGTCACTCCAATAGACGTTTCGAAACTCCTGACGATAGGTACGAGCACTGCAAGTCCCCAGAACCCATATATTACTGATGGAACGGCGGCAATGAGCTCCACGGTATTTTTCAAAAACCCGGAAAATATTCCTTTAGGAAAATATTCGCCGAGGAAAATGGCTACGGCAAAAGAAAAAGGAATAGAAATAGCCAAAGCAAGGAAAGAAGTAAGCAATGTGCCTGCAAGAAATGGTAATGCACCGTAATTATCGCGAACGGGGTCCCATACCTGCCCCCATAGATAACCAATCCCCAATGCTTTTATAGACGGCAAAGATTGAACAATAAGTGTGAGCATGATCCCGAGAACCAAAACCACCATGGATAATCCAACTATTGTGAGCGTACGCCTAAACACGCTCTCCGCTTTTATCTGGCGGTGCGAACGCCTTGCCCTCTTTATGCCTTTCACTGCATCGCGTATTTTTTCAGAACTAATTACCCGTTCCAACGTGGAGCTGGAACGGGTAATCAGATCATTATTAACAGATGTTTCCATTGCTTCAGAAATTAAATTTCAAACTACAAAAACAACAAATTTCAAACTATACGCATAAAGGCAACAAGATTGTGCCATCGCCATTATCTTTTTGTACAGTTTATTATTTCACAATCCAAACGCTGAAACCACGGCAGCTGAAATTTGGTTTTTGTTGACTATTGTACAGACTTACCATCGTAGGTAACCGTCTTCAGCAGGGCATCACCCACGCTGACCGCTTTTGCAGACAATGGAGCATAGTTCAGTGCACCCGAAAATTGTTGGCCGTCGTGGATCATCCATTGGATCAGCTTCACTATTTTCGACGCTTTATCAGCAGAACGGTTATTATATTTCTGCTCCTGGTAAATAATTACCCACGATAAACCTGAAATAGGATAACCATCCGCAGCATCGGTGTTGGTGAGCGAAACTTTACCATCAGCAGGAATTTCAATGTTTGCCGCCGCAGTAACGCTGTTAATGCTTGGCGCTATGAAAGCCCCTGATTTATTTTGAATTTTAGCATAGGCCATTTTATTTTGAATGGCATAGGCCAGTTCAATGTACCCAATAGCTCCAGGAGTTTGCTGTATTGTGCCGGCAACACCTTCGTTACCCTTGCCACCCAAGCCAACAGGCCAGCTAACCGAGGATCCCTTACCAACTTTAGTCTCCCAATCCTTACTGATTTTTGTGAGATAAGTCGTAAAGATGTTTGAGGTACCACTTGCATCGGCGCGATGCGCTATTACGATATCAGTAGCAGGAAGCTTTACACCTTTATTGATTGCCTGTATCTTCGGGTCATTCCATTTTTTGATATCGCCGAGAAACATCCCGGCCAGTACGTCAGGGCTGAGCTTCAGCGTATCCTTAACTTCAGGCAAGTTGTAGCTAAGCACTACTGCGCCTGCCGTTACCGGGATATGAACAGCAGGGCCGGTCATAGCCTTAGCCTGATCATCGCTTAATGGCGCGTCGGATGCCCCGAAGTCAACAGTTTTATCAGTAAGGCCTTTAATACCTCCACCCGATCCAATAGACTGGTAGTTAATCTTAAGCCCTGTATTCTTGTTATATTCCGAGAACATCTTCGAGAACAGGGGATTGTCAAATGAACTGCCAGCGCCCATGATAGTGTTGTCTTCACCAGAGGCATTCGCTGTACTGTCAGACTTTGATGCTGTGCCCGAACCATTACAACCGGTAAGCATCATCCCGCCGGATACTATCACTGCTGTCGCAGCTATTAATAATTTTTTCAGTGTTTTCATGATTCATTTTTTTGTGGAATTGGTATTTAGGACTGTTTTTCCCAAAACGCAATCCTAACTCCCAATCCCGATTCCGACTAGTTAATATTTTGTTGTTCCCTGTTTTGGATTGTAGATATAATAGAATGTGAGACGATATACTGCGTCTGTGCCTTTTATGCCTGTTGTTTCAGCACCGCCATAACCTAGCTTGGTATAAAGCATACCGTTGCTATTCTCACCAGTCGAGCTGAGGGAGCTGTTATAAGTATTGAGCCATACGTTGGGGATAATGTGGACATTTTTGAATGGCATATAGTCGAGGCCAAATGTCACAAATTGTTCCTTTGTAAATGGATCATAGTTGGAAACACCGGGGGCAACAGCAATTGCAGTGAAGCTCGGATTGTTAGCAACGGTGCTTAGGCCTCCGCTTGGGTCATACATATCATAACGGGCAAAGAAGTTCAGCCTAGGATCGCCATTTTTAGCGGAAAGGACACGACCACGAACATAGAAAGACAAGTCAGTAGCGCTAAATGTACGATAATATGTATTTTTGTCTGTACCAGTACATTTTAAACCACCCAACAACACATTCTGGAACCCTTCAAACCCTATTGTTAACTTACTTGTGTTCCAGGCAATAAATAACTTGGTCATATTACGAGACTCATAATCGGGGCCATTAGGATCGGTAGCTTTACCAGGATTTGCCCATGCACCCCATGAATTCCAGGCGTTGCCGCCGGTGCTCACGGTACTATTAACTAATCTTTCATAATCTGCGTAAAGATCTACTATCAACCTCTTATTAAAGAATTTCGCGTAAACATCTCCATAGAACCATTTGTCCATACTTGTTCCTGGCTTTGCGCTTTGGCCATTACCTGCCATCAGCATATAACCGTATTTCCCATCCTTGTCAAACCATCCCTGCAGGCTGGCACCCAGATCAAAAGAAGGCGTGCGGCGAATATCCGAAACTGTTCTTTCTACACAACGATAACCCCAAACCTCTTCCGCGGTCTGCTCATTCCGGTCTGTTTTTGCGAATGAAGGGGTAGCTTGCGACCCGATCTTTAGGTCTGAGTTTTTGAAGATATTTTTCCACTTTATATCGGCATACTTTACATAAGGAGTAAACTTGCCACCATTAGTAACATCACCCGTGGAAGCACCTGTTGGACCTTCGGTTATGCTGCCATTGTTAAAATCATCTTCAGCAGCAAGAAGAAATTCAGCGCTGAATTTAGGGCTGATGTCATAGTTGTAACCCAGATAAACACGGCGAAGCTGGAACGTATTGGCATTTGCCGGCATTCCCGTGTATTGGTTAGAACCGCCGCGGGCAACAGGAGCTGCCGCAGTACCTATGTTATCAGCGGTGCCTTTGTAAGCAAGATCCCCAAAGGTGTAACCCCACAATCTTCCGCCTGGTTTGAATTCTGTGGAACTATCAGCCATTTGAGCTTTGGCAGATCCTGCTAACGACAAAAATAAAGAGCAGTAAATGCTCACCTTTGTAATTGTTTTTTTCATTGTGTGTGCGTTTTGATTTGGGCACAAAGAAAATACCCGCTTATTATGCCATTGTTACCGCAATATTAACTTAATGTTAAGTCGTGAATAAAAAATAGCTAATGCATAGAGTTCAATAGACATTTTTTGCGTTGCGAAAACATAAAATAATTTCGTAAATTAAATATTTTCTATAATAAAATCTTCCTCTGAGACTTTGCCGTTGCTCTTGCCCGAATTTACCACTAATAGCATAATATCTATATAATTACAAAAATGTATGGTTTTCTATGGCTTCAATTGAGGTAAATTTTTCATGTGAGTAAAAAACAAATCGTAATGGCATGATTTTACTGCAATTATTATTCATCTGCAGCAATTGAAAATATATTGCTAAGGATAATGTTATTTTCATTGCCTCCTCCGTTAAATCCGGTTATTTAAATATAAGTTATGGATAAAAAAAGCGAACCGCATGATCTGATCACTGCAGTAAGAGAATTGGTATTTCAAAACGAAGAGAAAGGAAAGAGAGCCGCGGAACTCGTTATTGCAAACGACGAGCTATTATTCCAAAATGAAGAAAAAGAAAAACGGGCTGCGGAGCTGGTGATTGCCAATGAGGAACTTGTATTTCAAAATGAAGAAAAGGGAAGGCGGGCCTTAGAATTATTGATCGCGAATGAACAGCTTGTGTTTCAAAATGAGGAAAGGGGTAGAAGGGCTGCTGAGCTGATCATTGCTAATGAGGAGCTCGCTTTCCAAAATGAGGAAAAGGGAAAACGCGCTGCAGAATTGATCAGTGTCAATAAAGAGCTTTTGGCTTTTACTTATATCTCCAGCCACGACCTGCAGGAACCATTGCGCAAGATACGGAACTTCTCTTCTCTCATACTTGATAAGGAAAAACAAAACTTATCGGAGCAAGGAAAATATCATTTTGAGCGAATTCTATCCGCTGCGGAAAAAATGCAGCAACTTATTGAAGATTTACTTGGCTATTCCCGTATTAATGCCTCGGAACGCAAGTTTGTAATGACTGATTTAAATATAATTATAGAAGAAGTAAAAAAAGATCTCAAAGAAACTATAGAGGCAAAAAAAGCAATTATAGAAATTACAGAAATCTGCCCCGCCAGCATTATCCCTTTCCAGTTTCGCCAACTCATGCATAATCTCATTGGGAATGCCCTTAAATTTTCAAAGCCAGGTATACCTCCCCATATTCTCGTCAGTAGTAAGGTCATAAACAGCCGTTTATTAGATAACCCGCTACTGTTACCAGGTAAAGAATACTGTCATATCACAATCACTGATAACGGCATAGGCTTCGACCCTAAATTCAAAGAGCGCATATTTCAAGTCTTTCAAAAACTTCATGGCAATGACGAATTTGAAGGAACCGGCATAGGCCTTGCCATTGTAAAAAAGATTGTGGAAAATCACTCCGGCATCATCACCGCCACAAGCGAGGTAAATATGGGCGCTAAGTTTGACATTTATCTGCCTGTCAACTAAAACTATTTTTTTGATTTGGAGCTGATTTCGAATTTGCTCGTTATCAAATTTATTTTTGTTCCTTCCCCCATTATATACAGGGCCGGCGTCCCCGCCGGCCCTAATAAAAATTACCTGCAACTTTGTCACCATGAGCTTTTCGCCTAACGACAACTATTGTTCTATCACTATATGGAACACATTGTTCCCCGCTGCTGTTCTCACATTCAGCAGGTACATACCGTTGGCTATCTTCTGACCAAGGCTGATCCGCTCATTGAGCTTGCCGTTCTGCACCTCCGTCTTTTCACGGTACACCACCTGCCCCAGCATGTCTGTGATCTCTATCGTTACTTCCTCATCCACTCCTGTGCCTAAGGTTCCCCTTACCGTAAAGCTTCCGCTGTTCGGGTTGGGCTGTATCGTAAACTCCCCGCCCGTCGTCTGTGTCGCCACTCCCGCAGGGTGCTCGCTGATATACACCCACCCAAACGACGTCGCACTGCACTCCCCGCTGCTCGTAACAAGGCATGTCACCGAGTCTTCACGGGGGTAGCTGTAGTTGTTGCTGATAAAGGTATTCGTCGTCGCTCCCGCTACCGGAAGGTCGTTTACTACCCACTGGTAACGCGGACTGCTTCCCCCGTTGGTGACTACAGCCGTCAGTGTGTCAAACAACCCGATTCCCGCACTCGTGCCGGGGCTCGCATTTATGGCCACCACCGGCAACTGCGGCGTATCCACTGCCATCGTGATCACATTGCTCGTCACCGTCCCAGCTGTCCGGCAAGGGTAGTTGCTGGTCATACTCAGGTACAGCATGTCCCCGTTTACAGGCTCGTAACGGTAAACTGCGCCTGCACCCGACGCCAGCCCGTTCTTCATCCAGGTATACGATGGCGACAGTCCTCCGTACAACGGCATTGCCGATAGTGTCACCGATGTCCCCTGGCATACCGTATCCCCGGGGCTTACAGATACACCCGCCACCGGCAGCTCCTGCGACCATACCGTCATCCTTACCATCCCCGTCGCCGTGGACGGTGACGGGCAGGTGGCGTCACTGGTCAGTATTACCGATACCTCATCCCCATTGGCGGGAACGTAGGTGTAGGTTGTTGCCCCGCTCACCGCAACTCCGTTCACACGCCACTGGTAGGCAGGTGTCGGCCCCCCGTTCACAGGTACCGGCGTAAACGTAGCCGATGTGCCGGCACATACCGTATCCCCTACTCCTGTCCCTATCCCGGTGGACACGCCCAGGCTCACAGACGGCGCTACCGTCGGCATAATCGTTACTGTGGCGCTGCCGCCCATCACATTGGTGCAGCCTGTGGACGTGTTGATCCCTACTACCGTATAGGAACCCGCTACCCGCTGCAGCCCGAAGCTCACCGCTGTGCCGGTTCCCGATACCGTCCCGGTCGCCGATGACCCGTGGTACAGCAGGTAATTAACTCCCGCAGCTGATCCCAGCAACCCTATGGATACGCCCGCACCCCCATCACAATAATTGCCGCCGCCGGTTACCGTAAATACTGCCGGCAACGGGTTAACAACCACTGTCGCCGTGCTGATGCACCCCCTAAGGTTGTACGTAATGGTAGCCGCTCCTAAGGCTACACCATCAATCACCCCGACTGCCGCAACCGGTACCGACGCAATCAGCCCGTTGCTGCTGCTCCATGTCCCGCCGGGCGGAGTATCGCTCAGCGACTGGCTCGATCCTAAACATATCTGCATATCCCCTGTAATTGCCCCCGGCTGAGGGTTCACCGTCACTACCTCCGTGGCCGCACAGCCCGTGGCCGGCAACGTATACGATATCGTCGCCGTACCCGTTATTACGCCTGTTGTATATACGCCCGCTGACGGGCTGGTAATGGCCGCCACCGAAGAATTGCTGCTGCTCCATAACCCGCCCACGGTACCGTCTGCCAATGCTCCCGATATACCAAGGCATACATGATTGGTTCCCGTAATCGCTACAGGAACAGGGTTCACCGTTACTATCGTATAGGTCGTACAACCTACACCTAACGAATAGGTGATATACGCCGTTTCAGCTACCGGGGCTGTGCTCGTGCCCCTCACCACCCCGCTGTACAGCCCTATCGACGCTATCGTTGTGTCGCTGCTGTTCCATGTCCCGCCACCGGGGATGTCCCCAAGGGTTACCGTTGAGCCCGAGCATACCGTCCCGGGGCCTTCGATAAAGCCGGGCGCCGGGTTCACCGTTACCATTACTGTAGCAGAACAGCTCCCTGACGGATAGCTGATTACCGAGGTCCCGGCTGTTAGCCCATAAACATTCCCGCCGCCGTCTACTGTCGCTACCGACGTATTGCTGCTCCCCCACGGCCCGCCTGCGCTCGTATCGCTCAGCATTGTGCTGAAGCCCAGGCAGATCGCCAGTGACCCCGTTATCGGCCCGGGTGACGGGTTCACAAACACCGTCCCTGTTACTCCGCAGCCCGCTGCCGATGTATAAGTAATCGTCGCGCTCCCCGATGATGGCGTGCTGGCAGCACCTGTTAATGTATTTATCAATAATACCGCTGTATTGTCGCTGCTCCATGTCCCGCCGGATGGTACGTCTGTAAATACCGCGCCCACACCCTGGCACAGGGTCTCCCCTATAGGACCCGGCTGTACATTCACTGTTACTATCAGCACTGACGTGCAACCTGTCCCGGTCCCGTAGCTGATCACTGCCGTACCGGGGCCCTCCCCGGTCACTATGCCTGTGCTGCCAACGATAGCCACGGCCGTGGGATCACTGCTCCAGCTGCCGCCGCCCGTCGCATCCGTTAACGCAATGGCAGCACCCTGGCATACAGAAGTAGGGCCGCTGATCGCCGCAGGCGCACCATTGACTGTTACTGTCATGCCCGTGGAGCAGCTCCCGTATATATAACTGATCGTCGTTGTCCCTGCCCTGACCCCTCTTACAGTGCCCGTGGAGTCTATACGTGCCACCAAAGTATCCGTGCTCGTCCATACGCCTCCGGAAAGTGCGTCTGCCAGCACTATTGTTGACCCGATGCATACCGCTGACGCCCCCGTTATTGCCGGTGGTACAGGGTACACCATTACCTCCGCCTCCGCGGGGCAGCCTGTACCCGCCAATGTATAGCTGATCGTTGCAGGGCCCCCGCTCGCTGTTGCTCCTTCTACTATGCCTGTTGTCATGTTCACTATCGCTATCGCCGTATTGCTGCTGCTCCACGTTCCGCCTGTCACAGCATCGCTCAGCGTTATCGTGGACCCGTAGCATACGCTCCGCGGGCCTGTAATAGCCGGAGGCGCCGGGTTCACCGTTACCGTCATGGCCCATGAGCATCCCGTCGGTAATGTATATGTAATACTGGCCGTACCCGCCAATGCCCCGGTTACCACCCCTGTCGTCAGCCCGCTCGCCACCGCCGTGGCTACAGATGGGGCGCTGCTGCTCCAGGATCCCCCATCAGTCGTGTCCGTTAATATTATCGAAAGGCCCGCACATACCGTGCTGCCGCCCGTTACCGGTGACAGCGCATTCACGATTATTGAACCCACTACCGTGCAGCCCGTTCCTATCGTATAGGATACCAGCACTGTCCCGCTTGATACGCCCCACAAATTACCTGATGCGTCTATGGTCGCCAGCGTCGACGGATCTGTCGACCATGTACCTCCCGGCGATGCGTCATGAAGCGCTATCGACTGACCCTCGCAGACCATGGGGCCGCCGCTGATCGGCGGCGGCGGCGGAAGTATCGTCACCAGTGTCGTTACCGAACAGCTTCCTGCCGTATAGGTGATCGTGGTAATGCCCGGAACTATACCGTGTACTACCCCCGTGGCTGTTACAGGGCCTGCCGCCGTATTGCTGCTGCTCCATGTCCCGCCACTAGTCGCATCGCTTAGTGCCGTAGTGGAACCTACGCATACGCTCAGCACGCCTGTAATGGGCACGGGCGGCGCATTCACCGTTACTGTTGTTGACGCTGGGCAGCCCGTGGAGGGTGAATAGATGATCGTAGCCGTGCCTGCGTGAAAACCCGTAACCGTCCCCGTGGCATTTATTGACGCCACAGATGTATTGCTGCTGCTCCATACTCCCCCCGTCGTTGTTTCTGTTAATGTCGTGGACGCCCCTACACACACATTGGCTAATCCTCCTATCGCCGAAGGCAGGCCGTTGACCGTCACTATAACTGTTCTCGTACAGCCCGAGCCTAACGAATAGGTGATCAGTGACGTCCCCGCCAGTATCCCGCATACCTGCCCGCTGGTGCTGTTCACCGTGGCTATCGTTGCAGTGCCGCTCGTCCATGTGCCCCCTGTTACCCCATCCGACAGCGGCGTGCAGCCCCCAACACAGATATGCGCGATGCCCAGGATTGCCGTCGGCGCCGTATTTACCGCAACTACAGCTGTCGCCGTGCAGCCGGCGCCGGTCGTATAGGTAACCACCGACGTCCCGGCAAATACCCCGCCGACCGTCCCGCTGCTGTTTATCGTCGCTACTCCTGTATTACTGCTCCCCCACGTACCGCCTGTTACTATATCCGCTAATGTTGTTGTTGTCGCCACACATAAACCCAGGCTGCCCGTTATCGGTGATATGGGGTTAACTGTTACCACATGGGTAGCTACACAGAGCCCGCCAAGAGAATACGTGATCGTAGTGATGCCCCCTATCTCTCCCAGTACTATGCCGCCGCCGTCTACTGTCCCTACCAGCGTCGCACTGCTCGTCCATGTGCCGCCGCTGGTCGCGTCTGTCAATGTTATCGTAGAACCCACACATACACTGCCCGTACCAATGATCAGCCCCGGCGCCGTATTGGCCGTTATCGTATCTGTTGCCGTGCAACCTCCCAATGTATAGGTCACCACTGCCGTACCGGCAGATACACCGCATACAGAGCCGAGGCCGCTCACCGTCGCCACTGCCGTAGGGCTGATGCTCCACGTACCGCCACTTGATCCGTCTGCTAAAGGAGTACAGGCTCCCGTACATATATTGGATGAGCCTGTGATCGTTCTCGGAGCCGCCGTCACAGTCACCACGGTGTTCACTATGCAGCCTGAACCTAATGAATAGGTGATCGTCGTAGTACCTGCCCGAACTCCCGTAACCAGGCCTCCGGCGCTGCCAGATGCCACTATCGTGGCCGTAGTCGTGGTCGATGACGTCCATAACCCCCCCGATGGTATATCGGTTTCCATAATGGTAGCTCCGGCGCATACAGAACCCGGGCCGCCGATGGCCCCGGGGCCGGGGCTCACCGTCACTACCGTTGTCCCGGTGCAGCCCGACGTTGATGTATACGTGATATTGGTAGTACCGGTGGTTACGCCCCATACTGTGCCCGTAGTGAGCACCACCGTGGCCACAGATGTGTTGCTGCTGATCCATGTACCGCCGCTAAAGCCGGAAACCGACTCCGGAAGAGACACGCCCATACATACTGCCGTTGCCCCGCTGATCACAGGAACTGCGCTCACCGTGATCGTCGCACTGCCCGTCATAGCCCTGTTGCAGCCCGTTGTTGCATTCGTTGCAGTTACTGTATAAACACCCACAGGCTGAAGGCCAAAGGTAATAGCACCCCCTGTCCCCGCTACAGGAACGCCTATTGCCGATCCACCGCTATATAATTGGTAATTCACGCCGCTCGTTGAGCCGCCAAGGCCCACAGGCGATCCCGCAACTCCAGGGCATATGGTTGCAGTGCCCGTTACCGTGAATAGCGCAGGTAGCGATGCTATCGTGATCACTGCGCTCCCCGTCATCGTCGCCGTACAGCCTCCTGATGAGGCTATTATCGTATAAGTGCCAGCTCCGGGGAATGGGCCGAAATTAAGCGCAAAACCCGTACCCGTTGTCGTTCCAACCAATGTTGCCCCATTATATAATTTATAAGTGACTCCGGCTGTGGAACTGTCAAGCCCTATAGACGGAACTGTGCCGCCTGAACAATACGTACCGCCGCCGGTTACTCTATAAACCGTTGGCAACGGCGTGATCGTAATGGTCGCGCTGCCCGTCATAATACGGCTGCAGCTTGTTGCCGCGTTCACAGCAATCACCGTATAGGTGCCCGCAGCTGTTTGCAGCCCAAAGCTCAGCGGCGCCCCTGTACCCGTTACTGTGTCTATGGGCGCACCCCCCAGGTACAGGTAGTACTTAATCCCAGCCGTAGAGCCACTCAGCGTAACAGCTGCGCCAGTACCTCCCGCGCAATAACTGCCCCCGCCAGATACGGTCCACAGCGCCGGAAGCGCGTTCACCGTTACTATGGCCGTCGATATGCAGGTGCCCCCGGCTGAATACGTGATCGTTGTAGTCCCCGTCCCTACACCGGTAACTATTCCCGTCGATGACCCTACAGTCGCTATCGAAGAGCCTATGATCGTCCAGGTCCCTGTACCGCCATCCGTTAGCGTGGTCGTTGACCCGGCGCATACCGTCCGCGTACCGCCTATAGGCCCGGGAGCCGGATTG
>Ga0206890_1232_pt1 | contig 16123 bp, 11 predicted proteins | sample Alteio_BWOrgHeat_58_FD_152960 | JGI IMG/M metagenome (GOLD analysis project Ga0206890, IMG submission 152960) | Enriched cells from forest soil in Barre Woods Harvard Forest LTER site, Petersham, Massachusetts, United States - Alteio_BWOrgHeat_Nextera6 ... | reverse complement strand
TCAAACCGGACATCTTTGTTGTCTCCAAACTTGCCTTCGCCAGCCGCATCGCAGGAACCATCTTGCCCGGCGTCACAGGGCCAGTCGCCGCGGCAGGGGCAGTCTTATTCTTCGCAGAATTGTTTATGGAGGTTTTGCCGATGAGCGATTTCTTCGTGATTGCCATTGTGACTCTCCCTGGAACTTCTGATTTTTTGAATTCCGTTCTACATCCCTACCTAATGCATTTGGTGTGCCAAAGAATAACAAATCCTGGCGCTCCCGCAAATCATTGATTTCTAAGCTCTCTCCGAAACCACATTTGCGCCAACATCCCGGCTACATCCAAAATAGGTGAAAAAATAAGCCATCATGGGTGAAAAAATAACCCATACAACCTCACAACGAATACTTCCGGCAAAGATATTTGATCCGTTGACCATCCAGCCGCAGCAGCCGCGCAGCCGCCGCTTTGCTCCCCTCCGTCCGGCGAAGCGCAGCCGTCAGCAGCGCCTTCTCGACGCGCTGAATCTCTGCGTCGAAATCCGTTCCCTCCTGCGGCAGCATCACCGCCTCCTGCGCAGCAAGACTGCTGGCTACCAGACGAGGCGGAAGAGTCTGGGCACCAATCTCCTCGCCGCGAACCGTGATCACCAGCCGCTGGATAAGGTTTTCCAACTCGCGAACATTCCCCGGCCAGGAGTGTTCTTCAAACACCGACAGAGCGTCCGCAGCTAGTCGCTTCACCGGCAGACCGTTCGCGACACAATGCATCTGCAGAAAGTACTCACAAAGCAGCGGAATGTCCCCCGCCCGCTCGCGCAGCGGAGGCAGATGAATCGGCACCACATGAATCCGGTAATAGAGATCCTCGCGGAACCGCCCAGTGCGAGCCATCTCCTCCAACGGCTCGTTCGTCGCGCATATCAGCCGGAAATCAATCTTCCGCAATGTCCGTCCGCCAAGCCGCTGCACCTGGTGATCCTCCAGCACCCGCAGAAGCTTGGTCTGCAGCGGCAGAGTAAGCGTCGCAATCTCATCCAGAAAAAGCGTGCCTCCGTCGGCCAGCTCAATCTGACCCGGCCTCGCCTCCGTAGCCCCGGTAAAAGCCCCGCGCTCACTCCCGAATAACTCCGACTCAATCAAATTCTCCGGCAGCGCGGCGCAATTTAGCCGAATGTAGGGCTTATTCGCTCTCCGGCTCAGCGCAACAATCGCCCGCGCCGCCAGCTCCTTACCCGTCCCGCTCTCGCCCCGGATCAGGACGTTAATATTGCTGTCAGCAACCTGCTGGATCGCATCGTAGACAAACCTCATTGGCCCGCTTGCACCCACGAAGTCCTGAAAGCGACTCGTCTCAAGCGCCTGGCGCAACATCTGCTCGCGCGCCACCTCTTCTGTTCGGCGCCGTAGAGTCTCCGCAAGAGTCACCCGAAGCTCAGAAAGATCAACCGGGCTGCGGAAATGTGCATCCGCTCCCGTCGCGAGCGCCTCCTTCTCCACCAGCCGCGTTCGCGACCGGCTCAGCGAAATAAGCGCAAACCTTTCGTTCAGCTCACGCAACTCCCGCAAAACCTTCAGACCGCCATGCTGATCTTCACCCTCAGTATCGATATCAAGCAGAACCGCCACGACATTCTCTTCACGGGTCCATCGCGCAAGATCGACATAATCATCCCGCACGACCACCTGAAACCACGGAATCAGTTCAGGTACGAGGGTATTGAGGAACTCATCATCCGCCGTGACCAGGCACACAACCGGAAGCGTCGAATGAAGCAGCGGAGAAGACTTTAGCTCCGCCTTGATCTGTCGCGAAGGCATTGTCGAATTCTACCGACGGAACGGCCGACGGTCTCGAGAATTTATCTGGTCAACACTATCCCAGCTACTCAATACTGCAAAATATGTGGTGCCGGATAAGTTAGCGTCCCGTCTTTCTTCTCATACCACATAAAAATTTTGTGATCGCCGTTCACCCGCACCGCGACGATAATGCCGGTCCCAAACGCACCTTTGCCATCTGTCTTCGAGATATCGACTTCATGCGAGGTGATCGGCCCATTCACCGGGCTATAAGTTGTCCAGTCTTCCGTGAACCGCTGCAACGAGTAGTCGTACTTCTGCGGATGCTGCAGCCACTCCGGATCGTTCATCCAGATTGCATACGCCGTGTTGTAGTCCTTCGCCTCCAGAGCCTTGAAGAAGTGGTCCACCTTATGCTCCGCCGGCAGATTCGTATAGAACCACCCATGGCCCATGGCAAACCCGGCAAACGCCGTCACGATCAACACCACTACCAGCAATCCCGCGCCTATCCACAAATTCCGGATCCGGTTGTCACGGCGGCTGTCATACTCCGGAGCATTCATCAGCGTCATTGTTCTCTATCCTCGCCACACCAGATTCATTAGACACCAGCCCCAACCTCTTCGGTTGCTAACCGCGCGACCCAGCCTCAATTCCCAACCACAACCGCATCGCCCGAAAATGATGCTCCATGTGCGCCACATAATCCGCAATCAAAAACCCCAGCGTCACCGTCTCCCCCTCAACCACACCCTCATTCGCCAGCCGAGCCGTGTCTACATGAGCAATCGTCCACGCCACATGTTCATTCAGCGCAAACCACAACCCCAGCACCTGCGACCACTCGCGCTCCCCATAGTGCTGCAGGCTCACCCACTCCATCTGCGCATATCCCGACAGCTTCTGCCCCGGCTCAATCTCCAGCAGCACAATCCTTCTCAGGTTGTTCACCGCCGAATCCGTCAGGTGTCCAATCACCTGTTTCGCGCTCCACTTCCCTTCGCGCTCCGGCACGCTCGCCTCCGCCTCAGAGATTGTCAGCAACCACGGCATCGCCCCGCGAAACACCTTTTCCAGCCGCACGCTCAACTCCGCCGGCCCGAGTGAAACCGCATCGGCTTCCGTCGCGTACTTCACCATCCAAACGCCTCCCGATACAGCTCGCACTCCACCCCGGTTGGCAGCAAGTATATCGACACCACATCGAATCGCACCGGCACCTCCGCGCGCAACTTCACCGGAAAACCCTTCAGATAAGCCCGTGCCATTCGCCTGAGCATGACCTGTTTCTCTTCATCCACCGCCAGTTCTGCCGGACCCGCATCCCGCCTTCCGCGCGTCTTCACCTCAACAAAGCACAGCCGCGCCCCATCCCACCCAATCAAATCCACATCGCCCCTCAACCGCGAACTCTTCCATCGCCGCGCCACCACCGTGTAGCCCATCCTCCGCAGGTAAAACAGCGCCTCCAACTCTCCCCGTTCGCCCGTCACCAGGTGCTCCGCCCTTACACCGCCTGCCCGTCGCGCATCCATCCACCTGATCGCCCGAGCCTGAACATCGATCCACACCCCGCCCACTGTCTGTACCGTCCTCGATTTAGCCTCGACGCCTCGCACTCACTCAAAAACTCTATCAGGCCACCAGCAAGAGCACAGAATCCGAAATCAATTCGAGCGATTCCTCCTACTGTTTACCTTTGTCCTGCGGGTCTGTCGGCGCCGCGCCCGATCCCAACTCTTCTTCGTCCTGGCGTTCTTTCCGGCGAAGCTCCACTACCTCGGCACGCTCGGCACTGCGGAAATCCTCTTCTCTACTACGTTCACCCTTCCAGATTTTGAGTCGCTGGAAGAATGAGGCTCCCGAATACTGCGCCTTAGTCTTCTCTCGATCCAACCGTTCAAGGTTTGTTTCCGTTTTCCTGGCAGCCCATTCTTCTTTTCGTAAGGTAAAGCGCATCTCCATTTCACGTTCGCGCTCATCCTCCAGCTGTTCGAGGAGTCGACCGTTCGAGGCCACTACGTCCACCAGCGCGCTGGTGGTCCAGGCGAAGGTAAACAAGCCAGAGATCGCAATGATGGGGCTGATGTTTCGCCAATTTCTGTCGATGTCAAGACTCCCCATTCCCAGGGTCGTGTAAGCGTTGGCACAGTAGTAGATCGCATCATATGCATGCTTAACAAAACCCGTGTGAATAATGACAAATGCCCACATCATGATCTCGACGACATGCAAAGCGAGCATCAAGAAAACAGACCAACCAAACAAAAGCGCACCCGCTGCAAGTCTGGGGCGTCCCAAACGCAATTGCCGCTGTCTGCGCTTTTGCTGGATCGAAATGATGTGCAAACCGGCGCCGTGAAATAGTGCCAGACCCACCAGCATCAAAGAACCGATGCCCAGAGCTGCCATAGGCTTGTATTCGTCCGGAATCTTTTCCAGTAGTGTCGACAAATCGAACATACAGTCGCCCTCTGGCATTCATTACAGGTCACAAGATCTTGTTTGCCCGAGGCAGACTTACGTCCGGCTTGAGGATCGGACTTTCATCGGGGCTCTAGAGTTCTGAATTGAACTGGCGCTGCAATCTCAAACCCGATCGTGTGAGCAGCTGACAACTACACGGCAATGCTTGCACGCTCGGCTAGCCGAGCGTAACTGCAAATTTGCCAGATATTCCTTCGAAATTGGCTCACTCTCGTGACTCCGCGGCGCCTTGAACCCCGGCGTTCATCGAATCTCCGGTAACATCCTCCGCCACAGCACACGCGCCACCAGAAAAAGGATGCTGGTCAGCGCGACCAAACAATGTTGTACTAGGGACAAATTCCTCAACAGCGAGCGTGATATGTCCTGGAAACGTGGTCTGGTCGTCGTCGTTGCCTGTTTTGCCTCAACTCTCACCCCCACTTCAGCCCAGAGCTTCTCCCTTCGGCAGGTCATGAGTGGAACCTTTAACTCGGAGCTGCAAGCCTCGCCCAAGGGTTCCCGCGTCGTCTGGATGGCGAACCAGGAAGGCAAGCGCAACGTCTGGATCGCCGACCTCTCAACGGGAAACTTCGCCGCGCGACAGTTGACCGCCTACACCGCCGACGACGGCCAGGACATCGGCGACCTCACCTGGACACCCAACGGACAGTCAGTCGTGTACGTGCACGGCGGCGACTTCGAATTTCCCGGCCGTCCCGATCCCAACCCCGCCCTCCTCACCGAAGGCGTCGAGCAGACGATCTATATCGTGCCCGTCGAAGGCGGCAACCCCCGCAAGCTGGCCGCAGGGCGCTCCCCCGCCGTCTCCCCCGACGGCAAAACTGTCGCCTTCCTTAGCAAAGATGCAATCTGGGCCATCTCTCTCGCAGACGCCGCAGCCAAACCAGCCCTCATGTTCTACGCACGCGGAACTCCGGGCCCGCCGCTGTGGTCGCCCGACGGAAAGTACGTCGCCTTCACCAGCAACCGCGGCGATCACGGCTTCATCGGGGTCTATTCCATCGCTGAAAAGACCGTCACCTACATGGACCCATCCACCCAAACCGACCGCTACCCCGAGTGGTCACCCGACAGCCACCAGATCGCCTTCATCCGCTCATCGGGAGGCGGAGGAGGAGGTGCCGGAGCCCACCGCGTCGGTGAACCATGGTCGATACACGTCGCCAATGCCACAACCGGTACAGGACACGAAATCTGGCACGCAGCAAAAGGTCAGGGCAGCGTCTTCCATCCCCTCGCCACCGACCAGCAGTTGTTCTGGACACCCGGCAACCACCTCATCTTCCCCTCAGAGCTCGATGGCTGGGAACACCTCTACTCCGTCCCCATCACCGGCGGAGCAGCAACCCTGCTCACACCCGGAGAATTCGAAGTCGAACACGTAGCCGTCAGCCCCGACCGCGCCAATCTTGTCTTCAGCTCGAACCAGGGAGACATCGATCGCCGCCACGTCTGGCAGCTTGCCGCCGACGGCAAAGCCCCGATAAAGCAGCTAACCGATGGAGACGGCATCGAAGTCTTCCCCGTGATCACCGCCACCGGAAGCGTGGCAGTCCTGCGCGCAGACGCCCGCATCCCCATCCGTCCGGCGTTCGCAACCAACGGAGAACTCCGCGACCTCGCACCCCACCTCGTCCCCGTAGATTACCCCGCAAACAAACTCGTCATCCCACAACAAGTCATCCTCTCCGCGGCGGACGGTATGAAGATTCACGGCCAGCTCTTCCTTCCCGCAACCGCGAACGACGGCAAGCGCCATCCTGCACTCGTCTTCTTCCACGGCGGCTCTAGGAGAGAGATGCTGCTGGGCTACCACTACATGGACTACTACTCAAACGCCTACGCGATGAACCAGTACCTTGCGAGCCTCGGCTACATCGTCCTCTCGGTCAACTATCGCAGCGGCATCGGATACGGCCTGAACTTCCGCGAGGCCATCAACTATGGAGCCAGCGGCGCAAGCGAATACAACGACGTCCAGGGCGCCGGACTCTACCTTCGCGAGCGTCCCGACGTCGATCCCGCAAAGATCGGAGCCTGGGGTGGCAGCTACGGAGGCTACCTCACTGCATTGGCCCTCGCACGCTCGTCCGATCTCTTCGCCGCCGGAGTCGACTTCCACGGAGTACACGACTGGTCCGCCCGCCTCAACCAGCAACCAAACTCCAACAACACCACTCCCGACCCCACCATCTCACGCATCGCCTTCGAATCCTCACCGCTCGCCTCCATCAAAACCTGGAAATCCCCCGTCCTCCTCATCCAGGGCGACGACGACCGCAACGTAGCCTTCTCCCAAACCGTCCGCATGGCCGCTGCCCTGCGCATCCAGGGAGTCGAGTTCGAAGAACACGTCTTCCCCGACGAGATTCACGGTTTCCTCATGCACCGCAGTTGGGTCACAGCGTACGGGCTCACTGCCGACTTCTTCGGCCGCCACTTCGGCGTCGCAACGACAGCACCTCGGCCGCAGTAGCAGTGTCTTGGGCAAGCCGCTTACAGCTTGGAACCGCCATCAACCGGAATACTCGCACCGGTGATCCAACGCGCTCCATCGGACGCCACAAAAGCCACAACATCGGCGACATCCTCAGGCTTGCCGAGCCGCTTCAACGCCTGCATTCCCATCGCAACCTCGCGCCCGGCTTCTGTCTTCGTAAAATTCGACATATCCGTATCGATCACTCCTGGTGCAACGGCATTCACACGTATACCGCGCGGCCCCAAGATCGCAGCCCAGTTCTTAATCAGAGTCTCAAGCGCGCCCTTCGTAGAGGCGTAAGCAACAATCGAAGGATTCTCTAATCCCGGCTTGCCCACCACCTCGCGCGCGACGACCGAGGTGATCACAACAATGTTGGATCCCTCCCCAAGAGTGGGCAGCAACTGCTGCACCAGGAAAAACGGCCCCCGCACGTTTGTCGCAAAGAGGTTGTCAAAATCCTCAAGCGTGTAATCTGCAATACGCGCCGCCTTGCTAATTCCGGCGTTCAGCACCAGCACATCCAGCCGATCTCCCACGATGGAGCGCACCCGTTCAGCAAGCAGCGCAGCGCCGTCAGGAGATCCCAGGTCTGCCGAAATTGCGTTGGCGCGTCCGCCTTTGCCTTCGATCTCAGAGACAACCGCTTTCGCCTCCTCCGCCGAGCGGCCATAGTGAACCAGAACGTGCGCCCCGGCCGCAGCAAGCGCAAGCGCCGTAGCTCGGCCAATCCCTCTCGATGCACCCGTCACAAGCGCCGTTTTATTTTGAAGTGTAGTCATCGACTCCTCTATGAGTACCGGGGCAAACAGATAGAACCACCACACCACTTCGCGTTAAAGGAGGGCCGGCTCCACGAAATCGCCGGCTCCCAAGGACATTGCGCACCGCGGTCTCTTCATCAAAGACCGTGCGCCGAGTAGGCACGTGGCTCAGGCATTTGTCCCGCCATCAACCGTCAGATTCGCCCCCGTGATGTACGAGGCCTCGGGGCTGGCGACGAACGCCACCAGCGCAGCAACCTCGTCAACAGTTCCGTAGCGGTTGAGCGCTGTGTTGGCCTTCTGCGGTGCCGCCCAATCGCCTGAGGCGGGATTGAGGTCAGTGTCGATGGGTCCTGGCTGGACGTTATTTACGGTAATGCCGCGGCTCCCAACCTCTCGCGACAACCCCTGGGTAAACATCTTCACAGCTCCCTTCGTCGCCGCGTACGCCACCAGCCCGGGCGTCAAATTACGCTCGCCCACGCATGAGCCGATCATGATGATCCGGCCGCCATCGTTCATCTGCTTGAGCCCAGCCTGCGTCGCGACCAGCAAGCCCCGGAAGTTGAGGTCGATCATGTAATCGATCTCCTCGAGCGTCGTCTGCTCGAACAGTTTTGGAATAGCCGTACCGGCATTGTTCACAAGTACATCGAGCTTGCCGAGAGTAGCGACGGTCTTTTCGACGGCAGCGTGGATAGCCTTCGTGTCGGCAGCGTCCGCCTGAATGGCGACAGCCTTTCCGCCCTTGCTTTCAATCGCTTTGACGACAGACGCGGCAGCGTCCGCGCCCTTCGAATAGGTAATGGCCACTTTAGCCCCATCCGCAGCCAGACGCTTCGCGATCGCCGCCCCAATTCCCCGTGAGCCGCCAGTAACCAGTGCAACCTTATTGCTTAGCTTAGACATGAAATCTCCTTTGGATCGTCTGTAATCACTACGGCAGTTCAACTCATTGCAATTCTCGTTTTGGAAAATGTCACCGATATCTGATGCGCCACCCTTGCAATCAGATTTAAAAAACTGAGGAATGCCAGCTGTTCCCGATGGGATATATAGCCTCGAAGAGATCGTTACGGCAGCGATCAACCGTAAGCTCGCGACTCCTTACACAGAATTCATCTCAAAACGGCTAGCCGCCGAGGAATTGTTCCCGGATGTAGCATGAACCCATGAACGTAATCCTCTTCGGAGCAACCGGCATGGTCGGCCGGGGCGTTCTGCGCGAATGCCTCCTCGACCCCGATGTCCATCAAATCCTCTCCATCGTTCGCACTCCCACCAACCCGCAAAACCAAAAACTCCACGAGCTAGCCCACACCAACTTCTTCGACTACTCAGGCATCGAACCCCAGCTTACCGGCTACGACACCTGCCTCTTCACCCTCGGCGTCAGCTCCGCAGGCATGGACGAAGCAAAATACACCAACCTCACCCACGACCTCACCCTCGCCGCCGCCTCCGCCCTCGCCCGTCTCAATCCCCAAATGACCTTCCTCTACGTCTCCGGAGCCGGCACCGACTCTACCGAGCGCGGCCGCACCATGTGGGCTCGCGTCAAAGGCCGAACCGAAAACGATCTCCTCAAACTCCCCTTCCGCGACGCCTACATGTTTCGCCCCGGCGTCATCCAGCCCCTCCACGGCATCCGCTCCAAGACCCGCCTCTACCAGTTCTTCTACAACATCTTCAATCCCATCCTCCCCCTCCTCAAATCCGCCTTCCCCCAGGCCATCACCACAACCGAGCAGCTAGGCCAAGCCATGCTCAAGGTCGCAAAAAACGGCTACCCCAAACCTATCCTCGAATCCAGGGACATCAACTCTCTGTAGCTGAAATCAAGGCGGACCGAATACCCGATACCCGATTTGAAAAAATTGCCAGTCCCGGTCTAATACTTTTCCAGTGAGGCCTCGGCCCGGCCACAACGTCTATATCCTTAGCAGCGCCACGTCGCGAAATTGCACCCTTGGGTGATTGTTTCTCCTAAAACGGCCATCCAAGATAAAACAGATCGTTCGCGAAATCGAATCTTCCTGAACGCTAATGTGGCAGCCGTTGTTGAGTTGTTGAACCGGAACATATTAGTTATGACAAGCTTGCGCTTTTCGGGCCTCCTGATCCTGACCGCTCTGCTGACCTCCCAGCACAGTCTGCCCGCGCACGCCCAGGCATCCGGCATTCACGAAGTCGCCATTCCAGACGCTTTACCAGCCATGCCACCCGCCCCCGAACCACAATCCTCAGGCGGCACGATCACCGGCGTCGTCGAGGACGCCAACGGCGCCGACATCCCCGACGCCACCGTCACCCTCGAAAACACCTCTTCCCGCGTCGACCGCACCATCACCACCGACGCCTCCGGCTCCTTCAAATTCGACGGCGTCGAACCCGGCCGCTTCACCCTCCTCATTACCTCCAAGGGCTTTGAATCCTGGACCGGAAGCGATCTCTCGCTCCAAACGGGTCAAGTCTACGAAGTCCCCGCTGTCGAACTGAAGATCGCCGCCGCCGTCACCAGCGTCCAGGTCACCTACACCCAACACGATCTCGCCGAAGACCAGATGCACTTCGAAGAAAAGCAGCGCGTCCTCGGCATCTTCCCCAACTTTTACGCCTCCTACATCTGGAACGCCGCCCCCCTTAGCTCCGGCCAGAAGTTCCGCCTCGCTCTCCGCACCTCCATCGACCCCGTCTCCATCGCCATCCCGGCCGTTATCGCCGGCACCGAGCAATCCGAGGACACCTTCAACGGCTACGGCCAGGGAGCTCAGGGCTTCGCCAAACGCTTCGGCGCCTCCTACGCCGACTCAGTCAGCAGCGCCTTCTTCGCCGGAGCCATCCTTCCCTCCATCCTCCACCAGGACCCCCGCTACTTCTACAAAGGCGTCGGCAGCATCACCTCCCGAGCCCTCTATGCCATCTCCACCGTCGTAATCTGCAAAGGTGACAACGGCCGCTGGCAGCCCAACTACTCCAACGTCTTCGGCAACCTCGCCTCAGCCAGCCTCTCCAACGCCTACTACCCCGCCAACAACCGGGGCGTCCAACTCACCATCGACAACTGGCTCGTTGGCACCGCCTCCGGAGCCATCGGTGCCCTATTCCAGGAGTTCCTCGTCAAGAAAATCTCCCGCGGCATCCACTCCGAACCCGGCCTTGAAACCCTTCTCGAAGTCTCGAAATCTCCCCGCACCTCCCACTAAGATTTCCCAGAAAGAGCCGTTGTTTTGAAGGGGCGCGGCTTCAGCCGCGCCGTAAGCAGCCTATTTAAGTGCGGCTTTAGCCGCCGAGGGAATCTTCGCCCTACGACATGACTGTTCCACAAAGCCCTCGCTCCCTGCCTCAAAAATCAACCCGCAGAGCAACCTGGCCAGTCCGATTCCCGGCATTCTCCGCCGTCTGCGGAGCACTCAGCACCCCAAACGTAGAAGGACTATCCACCACCGTAGCTGGAGGAGCGAGATTCGTATGGTTCAGCACGTTCGTAAAAGTCGTCTCAAACCGCACCTTTACCCTCTCCGTCACCGCATAGGACTTCGCCACGCCCAAACTCACCGCGGCCGTCCCCGGCCCCTGCAGAATCCCCACTCCCGCATTGCCAAACCGCCCCGCGCCCGCAGGAGTCGGCGCAAACGCCGCCAAATTGAAGTACTGCGCCCGCGACTGCCCGCGGTAGAAGTCCCGCGACACCGCATCCGGCCTCAACACCGCGCTCCGGTTCGCAACATTCGTGTTCGACTGGTCATTCACCACCGAACAGCTCCCATCGGCATTCAACGCCACCTGGCACCCACCCGCACTGATGCTAGGCGTCAGCCAAGGGCCTGTCTCGAGCAGCGTCACATTCGTAACATCCCATCCGCCCAGCAGAGCATTCTTCCAACCGCCGCCCGTCATAAACGCCCGCCCGCTTCCAAACGGAAGCTGATATACGCCAGTCAGCAGCATCCTGTGGCGTCGAGTGCCCTCAACATTCCCGTAGTCGCTGCTCACATGGAAGCGATCCGCGATGGGCAACCCATAGTTCACCTCGCCGGCAAACGCGCTCGGAGCATCTCCCTGGTTGTCCGCCTCATTATTCGCGTACGTATAGTTCGCGTCGAAGTACAACCCACTCTTCAGCCGCCGCGTAGCTTCCAGTTCTACCGCGTGGTAGTTTGCCGTGCCCGCATTCAGCGTGCTCAGCAGCGAAAACCAGTTATGATACGGAGCCCGCGGATCCACAAAAGGGCTCGCCGCCGTCGGCGCATAAGGCGTCGAACTCGCGGCAATCTGGTTAAGGTCCTCCGTAACGCTCAGCCTGTAAGTATGCATCCCCACATAGCTTGCCCGCACCGAAGTCGCATCGTTTAACTGACGCTCCACTGTCACGCTCCACTGGTTCGACTGCGGATCGCGATACCTCGGATCAACTCCCTGGTCTAAACTTCCTCCGCCATACTGCACCCCCACCGTCGGCGGAGCCGTCTGCGGAAACATAATCTGCGGAGTGTTCGTCCCCGCCGTATTCACGTTCGAGTAGGTATGGAGATTCGAAGTAGGATTGCCGCTGTTATTGAACGACAAAGGCCCAAGGTTCGTCATCGTATAGATTCCAAACCCAGCCCGCACCACCGTCTTCGTATCGTTGAACGGTCGGTAAGCCACCGACACGCGCGGCTGGAAGTTCCCCTTGTAGGTCTGGCGCAGACTCTGCGGCAAACCATCCGCGCTCGCTGTCACATAGTTCGTGCACGGCAACGTCGTCACATTCAGATTGCAGGCATTGAACGATTGCTGAAACGCCACGTTCGAACCGACAATATTCTGCTGCGCCAGATAACCCGCCAGCGCATTCGGCACCACAATCGAGTTCGTCCGCGGATCGAAGTTCGCCAGATTTCCGCCATCCTCCTGGAACCCCGGCAGAATCTGCCACCGCAGCCCATAGCTCAGCGTCAACCGGCTGTTCACCTGGTATTCATCCTGCCCAAAGAGGCTGTACTGTGTCGCCGTCCCGCCCACATCCGGGCTCGACACCGCAAACGCCAGCGTAGTCGGCGCACCCTCAAGAAAATCCCCAAACGCATTGCCTGTAAATACACCCGACATCCCATCGGCTTCAGTGTGAGCCGGTTGGAACGTGAAGCTGCCAAAGTCATCCGAAGCAAACGCAGGCGCGAAACTCTCCAGATCGAAGTACCGCACACGCCGCACATCGATCCCGCCCTTGAACGTATGCCTTCCGCGCGTATAGGTCAGGTTGTCGCTGAACTGCAGCGTCTTCGACTGCGTCACACCCGTCTTGTCTCTCCCAATCGGCGTAAGCCCAGTCCCCGCGCTGAAGTTGAACGTAGGAAACGCATGTGTAGTCGGATGCTGGCTGATATCGACACCCTGAAGATCCAACTGCTGTAGCGCAGCCGCCCCTTCAATCGCAAACCCCACACTCGTCGTCACATTCGTAAATCCAAAACGGAACTCATTCAGCAGCTTCGGCGTGATCGTATACGTATGCGAAACCAGCAAGCTCCGGTTGTGAATGTCATCTACATCGTTCGGCAAGAAAGGGTTCGCAAAGTCAGACGTAATATTCTTCCTGCTGAATCGCGCATAAGCCGACTGCTTGCTCGAAATCGTCTGGTCGATCCGCACATCTGCCCCATCCGTATTCGCCGGCGTCGCCGCAAAGTTCTCATAATTAAAGTTCGTCTGCCCCGAAACATTCGGCAGCGGATAGTACGTCAGCAGCGCCTTCGCCGTCGGACTGATGCTGCTCTGCGGAATGACCATGTTCGTTCCCAATCCGGTCAGATCCCCATTCCGCTCAGCCTGCGTCGGCACCAAAAACTGCTGCGCCACCGCAGTCCTGCGCCTGTTCCCCTCATAGTCCGCAAAAAAGAACGTGCGATTCTTCCCGTCATAAAGATGAGGTATCGTAACCGGCCCGCCCAGCGACCCGCCAAACGTATTGAACCGCTTCGGAGCCTTCGTGCTGAACGCATAAGGACTCGCATCCAGCGCATTATTCTGCAGATACTCAAACAAACTGCCATGCACCGTGTTCCCGCCGTTCTTCGTCGTAAACGTCACGTCCCCAACCTGCGAAAACTCCGCACTGTTGTTGAACGACGTTACCTTCACCGCCGTAATCCCCTCCTGCGAAGGATAAGCATCCTGCAAAGCCCCGTTCTGCCGCACATTCGCAGTCGATATCCCATCCACAGAAAAATTCACCATCGAAGAACTCGCGCCCCCAAGCGCAATATTCCCCGAGCTGTCCGTCTGCACATTCGGCGAAAGCCCCAGCGCCCCCAGCGGACTCGTCGTCGTAGCCCGGTTATTCAGCGGCAACTGCGTCATTTGCAAATTGCTCTTCGAATCCCCAATCGCTGCATTCTCACTATTAATCTGGTCGGCAGCAGCCGACACCTCCACCGTCGTCGACTGCGACGCAATCAACATCGTCACAGTCTCCCGCACATCCTGTCGCGCCTCCACCGCGATGCCCTTCATCACGGTCTCCGAAAATCCCGAAAGATCCGTCCGCAGCAAATACTCGCCCGGCTTCACATTCTCAATCGTGAACCCGCCGCTGGCATCCGCCGTCACCGAGCGATCCGTATTCTCGCCAACGCTATGCAGAGTCACCTGCGCATTCGGCAGCGCCGCACCGGACTCATCCTGCACCACCCCGCGAACGCTCCCAAACGTAGACTGCGCCTGCCCCCGAACCCCAAACACTGCCAGAACAACCAGCAACCCCGCAACCCGAAACACACATTTGCTGAAATTCGCGACGTTCATAACCCCTCACATGACCAAGTGAGCTAAGAACACCATCTTTCCCATAAAGAAAAACGCCGTTTTCCATAAAGAATGCGTAGTGAATCCATAAGGAAACCGCAAAGATCCGCACCCGAACCGCCTAACCTATCGCCACCCCTCGTGCGAAACCCCAGCCAATTCCTTCCGGGATTCCCCCCAAAAGTCAACCCATTGCCTCCGCACCCCAACCCTGCGATACTTAATCGTGCACACCACGCACAAACTTCCAATTCATCCAAAGAGGTCTCGGAAATGTCTGCCAAGTACATCTTCGTAACGGGCGGCGTTGTGTCTTCATTAGGCAAGGGCCTCGCTGCAGCCTCCATAGGCTGCCTCCTCGAGGCCCGCGGACTCCGCGTCAACCTCATGAAGTTCGACCCCTACCTCAATGTCGACCCCGGCACTATGAGCCCCTTCCAGCACGGCGAAGTCTTCGTCACCGACGACGGCGCTGAGACCGACCTCGACCTCGGCCACTACGAGCGCTTCACCCACGCCCGCCTCACCAGAGACAACAACCTCACCACCGGGCGCATCTACGAGCAGATCATCACCAAAGAGCGTCGCGGCGACTACCTCGGCAAAACCGTCCAGGTCATCCCCCACGTCACCAACGAAATCAAAAACGCCATGCGCAAAGTCGCAGCCGACACCGACGTAGCCATCGTCGAAATCGGCGGCACAGTAGGCGACATCGAATCCCTCCCCTTCCTCGAAGCCATCCGCCAGATGCGCCAGGACCTCGGCCGCGACAACACCTGCTTCGTCCACGTCACGTTAATCCCCTGGATCGCCGCCGCGCAGGAACTAAAAACCAAGCCTACCCAGCACTCCGTCAAGGAGATGCTCTCCATCGGCATCCAGCCCGACATCCTCCTCTGCCGCTCCGACCGCGCCGTCCCCCGCGAGATGCGCCAGAAAATCGCCCTCTTCTGCAACGTCGAAGAGCCAGCCGTCATCGCCGCCCGCGACGTCGCCAGCATCTACGAGGTCCCTCTCACCTTCGCCGCCGAAGGCGTGGACACCCTTGCTCTCAAGTACTTACGCATTGAAGCCAAGGCGCCCGACCTCTCTAAGTGGCAGGACATCGTCTACCGCGCCTACAACCCCAAAGACGAAGTCTCCATCGCCATCGTCGGCAAGTACGTCGAGTACGAAGACTCGTATAAATCTCTTAAGGAAGCACTTGTGCACGGGGCTCTGGCACACAATCTCAAGCTCCGCGTCACCTGGATTGAAGCTGAAGGCCTTGAGACCCGCGATCTAGAAGGCCGCTCGACCAACGACTATGTTGCTCAGCTCGAAGGCTTTGACGGCATCCTCGTCCCCGGAGGCTTCGGCAAACGCGGCATCGAGGGCATGCTCAACGCCATCCGTTACGCCCGCGAATCCCTCACCCCCTACTTCGGCATCTGCCTTGGCATGCAGACGGCGTGCATCGAGTACGCCCGCAACGTTTGCGGGCTGCACGATGCCAATTCGGGCGAGTTCGACCCCGCTACACCTTACCGCATCATCTACAAACTGCGGGAGTTAACTGGCGTCGAGGAGATGGGTGGGACTATGCGTCTCGGCGCCTGGGATTGCGTTCTCGAACCGGGGTCTCTTGCTGCGCAGGCCTACGGGACCACAGAAATATCGGAGCGGCATCGGCACCGTTATGAATTTAACCGTGAGTACGAAGCCATCCTCACCGGTGGAGGTCTGCGCATCACCGGTACTACGCCGGACGCTACCTACGTCGAAATCGTTGAAATTCCAACACATCCCTTCTTTCTGGGCTGCCAGT
>Ga0206890_1230_pt1 | contig 16176 bp, 16 predicted proteins | sample Alteio_BWOrgHeat_58_FD_152960 | JGI IMG/M metagenome (GOLD analysis project Ga0206890, IMG submission 152960) | Enriched cells from forest soil in Barre Woods Harvard Forest LTER site, Petersham, Massachusetts, United States - Alteio_BWOrgHeat_Nextera6 ... | reverse complement strand
GCCATTCAGCGAAAACTGGAGAGAGAGGGATATACAAATATTATTGCCCGTACGTCATCAGAATTAGATCTGCGCGATCAGCAGGCAGTCGCTGATTTCTTTGCCGTTGAAAAGCCCGAATATGTGTTTTTGGCAGCAGCTAAAGTGGGGGGTATTGTAGCAAATAATACTTACAGAGCCGATTTTTTATATGAAAATTTGCAGATTCAGAATAATATTATCCACGCGTCATATATAAACAACGTAACCAAGTTGCTTTTTTTAGGTTCGAGCTGTATTTACCCCAAAATGGCAGCGCAGCCTTTAAAAGAAGAGTATTTATTGACAGGTTTATTGGAGGCCACCAATGAACCCTATGCGATAGCTAAAATAGCAGGTATTAAAATGTGTGATGCTTATCGCGCGCAGTATGGATGTAATTTTATATCAGTAATGCCTACTAATCTTTATGGCTATAATGATAATTATCATCCTAAAAACTCCCACGTACTACCTGCGCTTATACGCAGGTTTCATGAAGCTAAGGTTCAAAAATCACCCACAGTTACTATATGGGGAACAGGTACACCCAGGCGTGAATTTTTATTTGCCGACGACCTGGCCGAAGCATGTTATTATTTAATGAATAACTATGACGAAGAAGGGCTGGTTAATATCGGTACCGGCGAGGATATATCAATAAAGGATTTGGCCTTACTTATAAAAAAAATAGTTGGTTTTGATGGCGAAATTGATTTCGATACTTCTAAGCCCGATGGCACACCACGCAAATTAATGGATGTAACTAAACTACACAGTAAGGGATGGAAGCATAAAATTGAATTGGCAAAAGGCATTGTTTTGGCTTATGCTGATTTTTTAAGCAAGGAAGGTTTTTGATTGTGTTTTTAAATTGAAAAGATGATACTAACCATTTAGCTTGGGCAAGTCTTTTCCAAATGGATTTTTCACCTCATCTATTTAGTGTAATTGTAAGTTGCTGTTTTAATTAAATATATTTGCTAATTAATTATTGTTTAAACTCATATATGTCTATAATGTTGAATCCTTTACCATCACTAAATTTCAAAGGAGTCAAAAAAGCGAAGATTGCAATAATAGGTTTAGGATATGTAGGCTTGCCTTTGGCTATTGAATTTGCAAAAAAATATTATGTCTTAGGGTTCGATATCAATGTTAAAAGGGTAGAGGAATTAAAAAAGGGTGAAGATGGCACCCGCGAAGCTAATCTTGAAGATTTAAACCGGGTAATTAAGCTTGATGATTCAAAAGAAACAAGCTTGAGGTTTTCATCAGTCGATTCAGATTTGAAGGAGTGCAACGTTTTTATTATAACTGTACCCACTCCTGTTAATCAATTCAAATCTCCTGACCTTTCTCCTTTATTACATGCCACTGAGATGGTTGGAAAGGCTTTAAAACGAAATGATATAATTATATATGAATCAACAGTATATCCCGGATGCACCGAAGAAGATTGTGTTCCCGTACTAGAACGTGTTTCTGGATTGAAATTTAACGAAGACTTCTTTGTAGGTTATTCTCCCGAACGGATTAATCCGGGGGATAAGGTAAATACACTGACCACGATAAAAAAGGTAACTTCAGGATCAACACCCCAAATTGCCGAATTAATAGATAGTTTATATAAATCTATTATTACGGCCGGCACACATAAAGCACCCAGCATTAAAGTAGCAGAGGCATCAAAAGCCATTGAAAATGCACAGCGGGACATAAACATCTCTTTTGTTAATGAACTGGCGTTGATATTTGACCGCATGGATATTGATACCAGCGATGTTTTGGAAGCTGCGGGCACAAAATGGAATTTTTTAAAATATAAACCGGGCCTGGTGGGAGGACATTGTATAGGAGTTGACCCGTACTATTTAGCACATAAAGCCGAGTCATTGGGCTATTATCCACAGGTTATATTATCTGGTCGTAGCGTAAATGATAACATGGGTATTTTTGTGGCTAATAAAGTAGTTAAGTTGCTTCTTAAAAAAAACAATAATATTGCCGATGCTGAAGTTTTAATTTTGGGGATCGCATTTAAAGAAAATTGTCCCGATACTCGAAATACTAAGGTGGTTGATATTTATAATCAATTTAAGCGATTAGGTATGGATGTTGATGTTCATGATCCGTTTGCTAATATTGATGAAGTTAAAAGAGAATACAATATTGATCTTGTTAATAATTTGGGCAAGACATATGATGCCATTGTATTGGCGGTAGCGCATAATGAATACGGTGAATTAGATTATACTAAACTGGTAAAGGGAAAAAATGCTGTAATATTTGATACAAAATCTTTTATCAAAAGAGAATTAGTGGATGCCCGGTTATGAAAAAAGCATTAACAATAATGAAATGTATGCCCATTTTTTAACAATATATGTATCATTTTAAAAATCCAAGTACCGATTATATATATATGTTATAGGTGACATAATGATTGATCATTATATCTACGGCAACTGCGACAGGATATCGCCCGAGGCTCCTGTACAAATAGTAGATATGCAAAAAGAAGCGCATACACTTGGCGGTGCTGGGAATGTTGTAAAAAACCTAATTTCGTTTGGGGCTAATACTGGCATTATTAGCGTTTGCGGACAAGATGAAGGGTTAGGGATAATTGCCAATGAGTTAAAAGGACTAAATGTATCAACTTATAAAATGATAGTTGACACAAGTAGAAAAACAACAATAAAAACACGTATCGTTTCTAATAAACATCAATTATTAAGGATTGACAGGGAAAATAAGCACTATATTGATGATGATATAGCTGAACAAATAATCACAGAGCTTAAAGGTAAAATAGGCAATATTAAAATTGTAATTATTTCTGATTATTGTAAAGGTGTTTTAAGTTATAAGGCCGTACATGCTATAATAGATATTTGCAATAAACATGGTATAAAAACAATAGTTGATTCAAAAGATCCGCTACTATCAAAATACGTTAATGCCACTATTGTAAAACCAAATAAGAAAGAAGCATCCATTGCTACCGGCATTAAAATCGTTGATGACGAAACATTGACCAAAGCATGTAAAAATATAGCTGATGTAACAAATTGTGAAACGGTAATTATTACACTTTCTGAAGAGGGGATGGCCGTATTTCATAATAATATCCTTAATAAAATACCTACGAAAGCCTTAGATATATTTGACGTTACAGGTGCGGGGGATACCGTTATTGCAGCTATATCATTCGCTTTATTAAATGATTTAAGTTTAATAGAGGCTTGCAACTTTGCCAACCATGCTGCCGCAGTTGTAGTTGCTAAAGCAGGCAGCGCCACCGCTACTTTGCAGGAAATAAATGCCATACGGGTTTAATATCGTATAGGGTGCGGCTCTAAAGCTAAGTCTTTTTATTTAAAATACTAAACCTTTGGTTAAGATTTATGTCATTACAGATTTAAATTCTTTTTGCATTAAAGAAAGTGCAAATAATTAAAAAAATAATTTCTTGCATAAAACTAATAGGGTATGCACAGTTATTTTTTAGTTATTTATAAAAAAATTAATCAATCGCGTAATCGCGCGCATTGTTTAATATGTTTATTCAAATACGCTGAATAAGTAATATATTTAGCATATTTGCAGTAGGGCTTTGCAGCAAAATGTGATTAATAGCTTTATTAATTATCAAATAATAAATGACTTTTATTCATGCTTTTTAAATGATCCACAGATATACTACTTTTATAAAGGCTATTAACCTTACCATTGATTATATTATCTTGAATATGAGCATGGTAATGGCTTATTTTATTGTTGATAATTCATTTGCGTTTTGGGCCGATCGTCATTACCTGCCCATTGTACTGGTTTTTAATTTGATTTGGCTGCTTGCGGCTAACATAACAGGTTTGTACGAACGTGTTTTAACGAAAGATTCAATAAAAACTTTTCGTGGTGTAATACGCACCTACCTTCTTTTTATAAGTTTTATAAGTTTTACAATCATTATATTAATTGGTACCAAAGCCTACTCTGTAACCCGCGAATATTTATTTTACTCTTTAGCCTTATTTGGTTTCTTTTTAAGTTTATGGAAACTCGTTTTCCTTGCTATTCGTAAAAGCGAACGTGCTTCATTAATTGATACGAGGAGTTTTGTTATAATTGGAGGAGGACGAATTGGCCAGGACCTGTATAATTTTTTTGATGGCAACCCCGAACTTGGTTATAAACTGATGGGGCTTTTTGATGATAACCCCGAAGGTATGAAGTTTAATGGCACCCATGTTGGCGCTACGAAAGATTGCATATCTTATGTTATAGCCAATAAAATTGATGAAATATTTTGTACGCTCCCTAATTCTGAATCCGATAAAATTGAGGAATTGATGCTTGAGGCAGATAAAAACCTCATCAGGTTTAAATTTGTGCCCGAATATTTAGATTTTGCAAAAAGACCAACCCATATCGAAAATTTCGGACATATACCGGTAATATCAGTGAGGCCCGAGCCGCTCGAAAACATGCTTAACAGGTTTGTTAAGCGTTTATTTGATATCTTTTTTTCGTTATTTGTTATTGTATTTATTTTTATCTGGCTTTTCCCAATTCTGGCAATATTAATAAAGATAGAATCTAAGGGCCCGGTTTTCTTCGTGCAAGTCAGATCAGGACGCGCTAACAATCCTTTTAAATGTTACAAGTTTAGGAGCATGAATGTTAATACTGATTCGAATAGAAAACAAGCTACCCGCAATGATAATCGCATAACCAAATTAGGCGCATTGCTGAGAAGGACTAGTTTAGACGAGTTGCCGCAGTTTTTCAATGTTTTGATAGGTAACATGTCAGTAGTTGGCCCCAGGCCACACATGGTTAGCCATACCGAACAATACGCACAGCTTATTGATAAATTTATGGTAAGACACTTTCTTAAGCCAGGAATTACGGGGTATGCCCAGATCAATGGATTAAGGGGCGAAACAAAAACAACAGAAGCTATGCTTCAACGTGTTGAGGCTGATGTGTGGTATCTTGAAAACTGGTCTTTTTTGCTCGATCTTAAAATTATCTTTCTTACTACATGGAGCGTGGTAAAAGGTGATGAAAATGCTTTTTAACCCACGTTATAAAATACATAGAAGAATATTCGATTAATGGTAAATATTGTAATTTTTGGCGCGTCGGGCCAGTTAGGGCAATGTCTGAAAAGGGTTGTTGAAAGCGAGGGGATAGAGTCAGTTTATTTTCCGCCAGAAAGTGAAGCCAACATATTAGATAATATTGCACTTAAAAATGCTTTTGATAAGTACAAACCTGCTTACATTGTCAATTGTGCTGCTTACACTGCAGTTGATAAGGCCGAAGATGATGCAGAAATGGCCCTGAAGGTAAATAAAACAGGAGTTGAAAATTTGAGCCGGCTTTGTGTTGAATACAATTCAACGTTTATTCATATATCAACTGATTTTGTATTTAAAGGAGACGAGCCTACGCCGCGCACGGAAACTGACGCGACGAAGCCGGTAAGTGTTTACGGACAAACGAAATTGGATGGGGAGCAGGTAATTGAAGAAATGTTATTACAATACTTTATTATTCGTACTGGGTGGCTTTATTCTGAATACGGGAATAATTTTGTTAAAACCATGTTAAAGCTCGGGTCAGAAAGAAATGAACTGAAAATCATTGCCGACCAGGCCGGAACCCCAACTTACGCCATTGATCTTGCCGCTTGCATAATGCAAATTATCACCAGCAAAAGCACCGCCTATGGTGTATATCATTATAGCAATGAGGGGATAACTTCATGGTATGATTTTGCCAAAGCTATTTTTGATATTTCAGGCACACAGGTAAAAACTATACCGGTCAAAACGTCAGAATATGTAACAAAAGCTATGCGCCCTGCATATTCAGTAATGGATAAGAGCAAGATAAAGCAACAATTTGGCATGGAAATACCTTATTGGCGGGATAGTTTAATAACCTGCATTGGCAGGCTTCAACAATTATAATAAATATACATGAAAGGAATTATTTTAGCAGGTGGTTCGGGCACACGGTTATACCCAATAACGAGGGCAATAAGTAAGCAGCTAATGCCTATTTATGATAAGCCAATGATCTATTATCCGCTGTCGGTATTAATGCTGGCAGGTATTAAAGACATCTTAATTATTACCACACCTGAGGATAGCGACAGCTTTAAACGTTTATTAGGCGATGGCAACGAATTAGGCTGCAGTTTTGAATTTGCTGTACAGGAAAAGCCGAATGGTTTAGCACAGGCGTTTGTAATTGGTGAAAAATTTGTTGGTAGAGAAAAAGTTGCCCTGGTATTAGGAGATAACATATTTTATGGAAGTGGTTTCAGTAAATTGATCCAAAGTTTTAATGACGTAACCGGTGCGGCTATTTTTGCATACCCCGTATCAGACCCCGAACGATATGGGGTTGTTGAATTTGATGAAAATTTTAAAGCGTTATCTATCGAAGAAAAGCCTGCACATCCAAAATCGCATTTCGCGGTACCGGGATTATATTTTTATGATAACGCGGTAGTTGAGATCGCTAAAAAATTTGAAGCCATCGCCGCGCGGTGAATATGAGATAACTGATGTAAACAAATATTACCTTGAACAGGGTGCTTTGCAGGTAGGGGTAATGGATAGGGGCACAGCCTGGTTAGATACCGGCACTTTTGATTCATTGAGCGATGCCAGCGAGTTTGTACGGGTAATTGAAAAACGCCAGGATACTAAAATTGGTTGCATTGAAGAAATAGCTTACCGTATGGGCTTTATTGATAAGCACCAGCTAAAACATATAGCTCAAAAATATATCAAAAGCGGTTACGGTCAATATTTGTTAAAGCTGATCAAGTAAAAAAGCTGTCAGCTTATCATACAACGATTCACTAGCCTCAAACCAGTGTATGTCTTTATCTTTTCTAAACCAGGTTAATTGTCTTTTGGCAAACCGGCGGGTGTTTTGTTTAATTTGCTCAACAGCGGCATCCAGAGTTGTTGAGCCGTCTATATAATCAAATAACTCGCTGTAGCCAACCGTGTTTAAAGCGTTAAGATGCCGGCAGGGTAGCAGCGCCTTAACCTCATCAACCAGCCCCTGTTGTAACATAACATCCACTCGTTGGTTAATGCGCCCGTATAGGATTTCCCTCGGCAAATCCAATCCTATCTTTAGGATACCGAAAGGGCGTTTATTGGTATTACCCGTATGATAAGAAGAAAAAGGGTTGCCCGTGCTTTCAAATACCTCAAGTGCACGTATTATACGCTGTGGGTTGTTAATATCCACCCCACTGTAATAAGCAGCGTCGGCAATTTTTAATTTTTCCTGTAGGTATTCAATGCCTTTTTCGCTAAACTCATCGTTTAGTTTTTCCCTTATCCCCGGTTTTGGGGCAGGTATTTCATCAAACCCTTCGCACACTGCTTTTATGTACAGGCCAGAACCACCCACTAGTATCACTACGTCCATTGTTTTAAAAAGATGGTCCAGTAACTCAAGGGATTGCTTTTCAAAATCGGCTACCGTAAATGATTCGGTAACGGAATGTGAATTAATAAAGTAATGTTGGGCCGCAGCTAATTCTTCTGTCGTTGGTTTGGCCGTATCGATAGACATCTCTCTATAAAACTGTCGTGAATCTGCCGAAATGACCACTGTACTAAAGTGCCTGGCCAGCTGAATAGCAGCAGCCGTTTTCCCTATAGCAGTAGGGCCCGCAATTACGATAAGCTTCTTGGTGAGTGGTTCATGGTTCATGGAATAAAGCTAAATAGATATATGTTACGCTATGAACTATAAACCATCAACTATGAACTAATTAATAATCGTCATGCCCTTTGCTGTCATCCTCAAAGCCCTCGTCATCTGAGAATTCGTTACCAAATTCATCTTCCTCTTCATCATCAGCTACTTTTTCTTCTTGCTCGTCATGTTCGCCGGTATCGGTAACTTCCGAGAAATCTTCAGCATCTTCGGGACTAAACGCCATTTCGTTCAGGAAATCAAAATCATCATCTGTAGGCGGCAAAATGGTTGGGACAACTCCCGCTATTATTTGTCGCGGAGCTTCGCCAACTGATTTTATTACGGTTGGATACACCACGCCTTTCGTTTCATCTAAAATGATTTTCATCAATTCAACATGAAAATCATAGGGTCGGTCGAAATTAAAAGTGTAGTAAAATTTCTGATGAGGATCATCAATAAAACTGCTCAGCTTTACTTTTTCCATTAATGACACTCCACGGTCTATCCGTTTTTGATTAGGCAGGTAAGTGATCTCTTCGCCTTTTATCCATTGGTCGTTACTGATATAAAATGAAGACGGAAACTCGGGATTATAACCTGTTGATTGATGGATTGCCTTATGAAGATCTTCGAAATTTTGATTCGACTTAATGTCAATCTCTCTCATAACATCGTCGTAATCTTCAAAAGTAACCCTGAACCTGTATAGTGCCATTTGTTGTAAGTGGAATTTTTGTAAAAATAATATTTTAATTTAATTTGTGTTTGCCACAACTTTTAAGCCAATTTCTTCGCCTTTAATAATTGTGTAGTTAATTGCCGCTTCGCGCGAGTTTGGAATATCACCTTCCAGTATAGCTTCGCGTATTTGGTTTTTGATAATTCCTACTTCCCGGCCCTCCTGTATGCCAAATAATTGCATAATATCGGTACCTGAAATGGGCGGCTGCCAGTTGCGGATATTATCGCGCTCTTCAACATCTTTTAATTTTTGTTGAACAAGCTCAAAATTTTGACGGTATTTTTTAACCTTATATTCGTTTTTTGTGGTAATGTCTGCTTTACACAACAGCATTAAACCTTCAATATCATCGCCTGCTTCAAATAACAACCTGCGTACAGCCGAATCGGTCACGATAGATTGCGATAATACGATAGGGCGCAAATGCAGCAGCACCAGCTTTTGCACCTGCTTCATTTTTTCATTTAACGGTAATTTGAGCTGCGCGAATATTTTTGGCACCATACGCGCCCCGCGGTCCTCGTGCCCATGAAACGTCCAGCCGTGTCCCGCTTCAAAGCGCTTGGTAGCGGGTTTGGCTATATCGTGCAATATGGCGGCCCATCGCAGCCAAAGGTCAGCGGTTGTTTCGCAAATGTTGTCCAGAACCTGTAGTGTATGGTAAAAATTATCTTTATGGCCTTTGCCGTCAATATAATCCACGCCATACAGGTTAGTCATTTGCGGAAATATTTTATGCAGCAACCCGGTATCAAACAAATAATTAAAACCAATAGAGGGTTTGGGGGATAAGATGATCTTATTCAACTCATCCGTTATTCGTTCCTGCGAAATGATGCTGATGCGTTCCACATTGTTTTTGATGGCATCAACGGCAACCGCGTCTATCTTAAAATTTAATTGCGTTGCGAAACGGATGGCGCGCAACATGCGCAGGGGGTCGTCAGAAAAAGTTTCAACCGGGTTAAGTGGTGTTCTGATCAATTGTTGTTCCAGGTCATTTATGCCGTTAAAAGGGTCGAGCAATTCGCCAAATGTATCCGGGTGAAGGGAAATTGCTAAGGCATTGATGGTAAAGTCCCGACGCTGCTGGTCATCTTCAAGGGTACCGTTCTCAACAATAGGTTTCCTTGAATCTAAGCGGTATGATTCTTTGCGGGCGCCCACAAATTCAATTTCAAGGTCCTGGTATTTAAGCGATGCCGTACCGAAGTTTTTAAATACCGAAAACTTTACCTTTAATTGATTGGCCACCGCCTGGGCAAAAGTTATCCCGTTACCAATTACCACAATATCAATATCTTTTGACGGGCGCTTTAAAAAAATATCGCGTACAAAACCGCCTATGGCGTAAACCTGTAAGTGATGCTCACCGGCAAGTTTGGCTATAACAGAAAATACGCGATGTTGCAGGTGTTCTTTCATTTATGAATGGGCCAAAAAGATTTCCTGTTGACCGGGGGGCAAATTTACGCATTGTGCATTGATAAATAAACTATCTGCGTATAAACTCAAAACGGCCATCCGGCGCTAAGCGCATAATAGTTGACGGATTTTTAATTTCTTTGCTTTCCTGGTCTATATCTACCACGTAATCAACACCATTAATTATTTCATCGTCAACCTGCGAAAAATATTGAGGAGAGGGTTTCCCGCTGATATTTGCCGAGGTTGATACGAGCGGCCGCCGCATACGTTGTATGAGTTGCTGGCAAAACGGGTGTGCGCAAACACGAATGCCTATGCTGCCATCATCGGCTATTAAAGCCGTTGATATATTTTTAGCGCCGGGGATGATGAGTGTCAATGGGTTTTCGGCATATTCAATGAGGTCATAAGCCAGCTCGGGCACTTCGTTTACATAGCTGGGCAGTTTGTTATCGGTATCCAGCAAAATGATCATGCTTTTAGCTTCATCGCGCTGTTTTAACCGGTAAATTTTTTTAACAGCTTCGGTATTGGTGGCATCACAGCCAATACCCCAAATGGTATCGGTAGGGTACAGTATAATACCGCCCTCCTGTATTATTTTAAAAGCTTTGGCAACTTCGTCTTTAAGCATCATTTAAATATAGGCTTAACGTGTTAATAATTTGTAATTCGTCCAATAATTCCATGCACTTGGGTATGCCATATAGCTTACAGGTATTTCTTACACAAGGCTCACAATTTAATTTACCCGCCCGCAGAACAGTTAGATTAGATTTGTTGTAAGGAGCAGTATTGTGCTCGTTACCCGCACCAAATAAAGCTATAACAGGTGTGCCCAAACTATTAGCTAAATGCGCCGGACCGGAATCGGTGGTTAACAACACCCTGGCCCCGACCATTAAATTGGCTAAACCGATAAGGTCGGTTTTACCGGCATAATTTTTTAATTGATGTTTATTTTCAGCATTAGCGATAAACTGATCAACATGCTCCACATCTTTTGGCGAGCCGATAAATGAAAAAGTTGTTTCTTTATAGGTGTTGGTCAACAGGTTTATCATGCTAATACCTTTATCCACCGGCATCCTGCGCGATTCGGCTTCCGAATTAAAGTTAACCAATACCATGTTATTTGGTTCAACAGGTTCGCCGGTATTTAACCTTACCTGTTTATCGCTAATAGTTTTACCGGTAAACTGCTCCAATAGCGAAAGGTACTCATCAACCCGGTGTACATTTGCCGGTTTTTTGCCGGTTTTGGTCAGTAGAAAAAAGCCGCCTTCCTTACCATAACCAACACGCTGTTTAGCACCGGTGGCAAACCCCATTACAGCAGACGAAATAGAATTGGGCAGGGAGAAGTAGATGTCGTACTTATCGGCCCGCAACTTTTTACCGAATCGGTAAACGCCGCCCAAACCTTTAAATTCATTTTTTGAAAACGGGAATACGTGCGTTATGCCGGAGATAAGGGTAGCAATAGCGCCTAATTCCTTTTTTATGACAACATCAACCTGCGCTCCGGAGTAAAGCTGCTTAACCGCGCTGATGAAAGCCGTACTCATCACCACATCACCAAGCCAGTTAGGGAGCCTTATTAGTATTTTCATTTTTGTGAGATATGAGATGTGAGATATGAGACATGAGATAGATTTTTGGTCTCAAATCTCATATCTACCTAAACAGCCACATTATTCTCCCGCAAAGCATTATTTAGCGATGTTTTCTTGTCGGTTGATTCTTTACGCTTGCCGATGATTAGCGCGCAGGGAACCTGGTACTCGCCGGCAGGGAATTTTTTGGTGTATGTGCCGGGGATAACTACCGAACGGGCAGGTACACGGCTTTTATACTCAACCGGTGTTGAGCCGGTAACATCGATAATTTTTGTCGAGGCCGTCAAAACCACATTTGCGCCCAGTACTGCCTCATGTTCAACATGTACGCCTTCAACCACAATGGCCCTCGAGCCTAAAAAGCAATTATCTTCAATAATAACCGGCGAAGCCTGTATAGGCTCTAAAACGCCTCCAATACCAACGCCGCCACTTAAATGACAATGTTTGCCAATTTGCGCGCATGAACCTACAGTTGCCCAGGTGTCAACCATTGTGCCTTCATCAACATAAGCGCCAATGTTTACGTACGATGGCATCAGGATAACACCTTTGGCTAAAAAAGCGCCGTAACGGGCAATACCATGTGGTACCACGCGCACGCCGGTCTCTTTATAGTCGGTTTTCAATTTCATTTTATCATGAAAAACAAAGGGTCCCACTTCAATTACCTGCATTTGGCGAATAGGGAAATAAAGTATAACAGCTTTTTTTATCCACTCGTTAGTATGCCAGCGGCTGCCTATTAATTCGGCAACGCGTATTTGGCCTTTATCAAGCCTTTCAATTACGGTATCAATTGCCGTACTATATTCGTTGTAGTCTAATAATTTGCGGTCTTCCCAGGCCTGCTCAACTAATTTTTTTAGATCTTGCATCGGTAAATTTTAACTTTTGACAAATTAAAGGATTTTTAAGGGAATTTGTTTAAAATGGTTAATGTGATGGAGGTAAATAAATATAAAAATGACTTTATATTTTAGATAAGCTATCTCTTAAAGCTTTTGAGTATTTAATTGCCCCATTATAGTTAAGGTGTTCGGTGTTAAAAAACAAACTATCCGGATAATGGTCTTTGCTAAAATTAAAAACTCTTACATTTTTATAGGTCTTTAAAAAATTGAGATATTTAATTTCATCACTTTCGTTTTTATACATGCTAAAGCAGGATGGATGGCAAGGTGCAACTACAAAAATAAATTTCCTGTTGAGATGGCTGGTAACGATACTTATTAACCTCGACCCTAAATTGGGGTCAACATTAAATGCTGCAGGCGTGTTTTCCCGTTGTTTAACTTCTTCTGAGAATTTTTGCAGCAGCAAAATATTTTTTTCAATTGAGGCACCCTTGTTGCTGTATTTGGTTAATTCTATTTTAGCGGTTAAATAGTCTTTTAAATACAACTCATAATATCCATAGTATTTAATAAACGGAATATGGTAGTAAGGCTTATCTTGTTCTGCAACAATATCCCGCACAGGCTGATAATTTATATTATACAAATAATATAAAATGTATCCCATCGAGTTATTTAAACCTCCAATATCTATATTGATTATTATAGGGGTTGTTTTGTTTTTTTTAGTTTCTTCATTTAGAAAAAACAATGAAACATTGTCTTTTGTGCCATTTAAGCCATAGTTAAAATAGTTTTTGCCTAATATATCGGGTATTAAACCGCCTTCCATTCGGGACGAACCGATCATAGCCACTTCATCCGGGTGCAATTCATTAATAATACGGTTTACTTTATAAGCACCGCTTATTGAGTTTTTTAAAATTACCGTCTTTTCAAAAAAGTACTGAAATGAATATCCACCTATAATAATTAACAACAAAAGCGGGCAGATGAACTTTAATGAGAAATGCTTAAAATTGGAAATAGATGAATTGTGTTGCGCCATTTTCTCCGAGTATTATAATTAAAAAAATCAAAATAAATATGTACGGCACGTTATACCTGCCCGGCATTTTTTTTGACATAACAGATAGTAAATAACATAGTATTAGTGTAAACAAAATGTTAGCGAATTTAAACGGGCCCTGGCTTGCAAATAACTGCACAAAATTAATTGAAAAGTTGAGTTCGAATAGTTTGCTAAACACAAACTTTACCTTGTGCAAATTTTCGGACCGGAAAAACACCCAGGAAAATGCTAAATAAAGCAATACAAATAGCCTTGTTAAAAAAACATTAATGGCTACAGGCAGTTTGCCGAATATTTTTTTTCGTATCTTTTTTGTATAAAGTTCATATACCAGGGCCGCACCGTGAAGAACGCCATACAAAATAAATGTCCATCCGGCACCATGCCATAAGCCGCTCAAAAAAAATGTGATCAGTAAAGCTAACGCAATGCCGGCTTTATTAAAATCTCTGAATGATAAGGCAAGCGGATAGTATAGGTAATCAAAAAACCAGGTTGATAATGAAATGTGCCACCGTCGCCAAAATTCTGAAATAGATTTACTTTTGAAAGGCGCGTTGAAATTTATTAACAAATCATACCCCATTACTTTGGCAGCGCCCCTTGCTATATCTGAATATCCTGAAAAATCCGTGTAGATCTGTAACGAGAAAAATATAATCGCCAGCAGGACGCTTAATGAGTTTGCATTATTAACGTCAGCATAAACCTGGTTAACATATAACGCAAGCCGGTCGGCAATTACAATTTTTTTAAATAGCCCCCAGGCAATTAACCTTAGCCCTGTTACTGCGTTATCATAATTGAAATATTTACGGGAGTGAAACTGGTAAAGTATATTTTGCGGCCTTTCAATAGGTCCGGCTACAAGTTGCGGATAGAACATTACATATAAGGCATATATGCCAAAGTGCTTTTCGGCTTTATGGTTCCCCTTATATACCTCAATGGTATAGCTCATGGCTTGAAAAGTGTGAAATGATAAACCAATTGGTAAAATCATATTTAAATAAGGAATATGATTTTTATAGTTAAATACCGAAACAAAGCCGGTGATGTTGTCATTGATAAAATTAAAGTATTTAAAAATGGCTAATACACCAATGTTGGCCACCAGGCTTAATACTAAATAACGCTTTCGTTTTTTCAGATCCGTTTCCCGCTCTAATAGTAGGCCTGCATAGTAATCAATAACAATAGTAAATGCCAGTATTAAAATGTATTCAGGCTTAAAAAACATATAAAAAAAGCACGACGCGGCCAGTAGCCACATCCACCTGTATTGATGATAAAGCAAGAAAAATACAATTGTGACAACAGGGAAAAATATTAAAAACCCAACCGAATTAAACAGCATTAGTAAGCAAGATAAACTATTATAAAAGTGACAAAATATACTGATTTAATTGAATAGCTTTTATAGACATTTTAGAAAAGGAATTTATAAAAAATTTAAAGGCAACGCGAAGCCATACATTTTTGTGTCTCAGCGAATATTTTTCTTAATTTGCAATTGATCACTATGCCTGAAAAAGAAAAATTACGAATTGATAAATACCTGTGGGCTATACGCGCGTTTAAAACCCGCACTTTAGCATCCGATGCCTGTAAAGCTGGCAGGGTAAAGCTTGATGGCAATAACATTAAACCCTCGCACGAGGTTAAAATAAGCGAGGTTTACCAGGTATCAAAAGGCCCCGACCGTAAGATAATAAAAGTAACGGGCCTGCTCGAAAGCCGGGTTGACGCTAAAACAGCCATTAATTTTTATGAAGATATTACCCCGGTTGAACAAACCCCTGCATTTAAATCAATGTTCCAGGCCCCGGTACTTAAGCGCGACCGCGGCACCGGCAGGCCCACAAAGCGGGATAGAAGGGAAATTGATGAATTGCAGGATGATTTTTTTACTAAGAGAGAGGTTGATTAAGTTGATTAGGTTGAATGGTTGATTGGGTTAAAACTGGTCATTTCCTATCCTTTTATAATTATAACCTAATCAACTCAATCCAACCTAATCAACCACTTAACTAATACTCCGTTTTCCCCTCACTCTCACTCCAAAGCTTAAAAGCATTTAAGGCTTCATCGCGCATTAATTGCACAATGGGCAGTTTGCGTTTTTCCATAGGCAAATCAAGTTCATCATAAATAAAGTGATCGTCGAAACCAATTTTGGCAGCGTCGGCTTTGGTGTTTGCGTAGTAAATTTTGTCGATACGCGCCCAGTATATAGCGCCCAGGCACATAGGGCAGGGCTCGCAGCTGGTGTAAATTTCGCAACCTTCCAAACTATAGGTATTTAATTCTTTACAGGCCAATCGTATGGCCGATACCTCGGCATGTGCAGTGGGGTCGTTAGTAGGCACCACTTTGTTTGAGCTGCGTGCTATAACCATTCCGTCTTTTACAATGACAGCACCAAACGGGCCGCCATTGCCCTGTTTAACATTATGTTCAGACAGCTCAATAGCCATCAGCATAAAATCTTCGTGTTTACTCATACTTTTTTAGATTCAAGAGGCAAGAAACAAGGGTCAAGATTTAAATGCGCCCCTGTTTCAAAAAAGAAAACCTCAACTTCATGTTAAGGTTTTTCTTTTTTATATAATAAAAAAATCAATAGCTAAAAGACTGGCATCTGCATATTTGCACATACTCACATCTGCATATTTATTTCTTTTCTTT
>Ga0206890_1229_pt1 | contig 16182 bp, 11 predicted proteins | sample Alteio_BWOrgHeat_58_FD_152960 | JGI IMG/M metagenome (GOLD analysis project Ga0206890, IMG submission 152960) | Enriched cells from forest soil in Barre Woods Harvard Forest LTER site, Petersham, Massachusetts, United States - Alteio_BWOrgHeat_Nextera6 ... | reverse complement strand
ATTCCTCCATCCGTCAAAATGTTAAGTTTTGTTAAGTTGCATTAAATTGCATGTTTTATAGTATTTGAAATACATTGTTCAACAACAATTTACGTATTGTATCACGCGTATTATATTATTGTTGAAGGTTTGCAAGGATATAAAAATGTAAGTTTAGTTAAGTTTTTAGGTCTTTTGTTCATTGAAATAATGGAAAATAATACATGGTGGGCCACACAAACTATGTGAACCGTATGCACCCCGCATTGCCCTGTTAATAGATTTTAGCATAACAATCATAACTACCAATCGACTTGTCAACCTTTGCTCTCATTCCTTAAACCCCGGGTTAGTTCTTTGCGCCATACCTGTGAATATCTTGGCCGAGTCCTGCTTGCCCAATGCTTTATAAGCTATAGCAAGAAATTCATAAGGCTTGCTGTTGGTTTCGTCAATCATGGCCGCTTTATTCGAAAAATATATCGCAGAGTCATACTTACGAATATTCAGGTAGCAGGCAGCTATATTTATATAGGGGGTAGGTAAACCGGGATTTAAAGCAATCGCGTCATTGGAAAGATCTATGGCTTTGGCGAAGCGTGATTCCATAATGTACAGGCCAGCCAGGTTGTCCATCGCATTGATTTGCTTATTATTCAGTTCCAGCGACCTCTTTTCATGATACTCACCGGAATCAAATTGTGAAGCCAGTATGAATTCATAACCTAGATTACATTCCGCTTCACTGAAATCCGGGCAAATGGCCAGTGACTTTTTAAAATAGCCAATGATTTCATTGCGGATACTTTTCTGTTTCTCCGGGTCTTTTTCATCGGTAATAAAACTTTTCTCCAGTTCTGTTCCCAGGTCATAATAGATTCTGCTGTCGTTCGGGGCCTTTTTTATATCTGCTGAATACAACGTAAAATTGTTCACCCAGTCACTATTTCGATTCACAGTGATCACTATAAAAACAAGGGCAACGGGAATGACTATGGCAAGCGCTTTTTTATTCCTTAAAATGTCAATGCCTGCGGTTCCACGTGCAACCCAATCTATCACAAGCGCCATTGCTAAACAAAAACCCACCGATGGAAAAAACATCAGGCGCTCACCCATAATGGTGCCTATATAAATAATGATGTTGGTAAATAACGATACGGTAATTAAGAAAAACAAAATGGCAAATGCTATGGGGTCTTTCCTATGTTTTAGCAGGCGCCTCACGCCAAAAACGATTAGAAAAATATACACCGCCAGCGAAAGCAATACCATTGGGTCGCTGAAATGAACCAGCGGAATGCTGTTGTAGGAATAATCAAAAATCAACGGATACGGAACAAATAATAGCCTGATATAGTAACCCAATATTAAAATTGCAGTAGCTATCCGCGATTCGGCAGGGAAGCTTTTTACTGCCAGCGGGTTATCTATTGTTGTTACACTGGCAATCTCATTAGCATGGTAAAAATCTAAAACAGAAGTTCTCATGACTAGGAATACAATGGCGATGAGCAGGGACGCGGCAAAAATGTGCACACTTCGTTTTCTATGTTCATTCGCATAAAAAAAGAACGCCATCGGAATCACAGCTAGTAAAGTAATGGCTGTTTCTTTGGATAGCAATGATAGAAACAAACAAATAGCGCCCGCTAACAATCGAAGTATTTTCCCGGTGGCGAGGTAACTCAAAAATACGTTCAGGCTCAGAAATGCAAAAAAGAAACAAAGTAGTTCATCACAGCTTTTAATATTTGCCACAACCTCAGTATGAATCGGGTGCAGCGCAAACAATAACGATGCTATCAGGGCTACGCCCGTTTTTTTTCGTTCAAAGAGTTTATCCAGGAAAAGGAAAAGGAAAATAACACATCCCGCGAATAGGAGAATGGTAATAAAATGATCGGGCGCCGGGTCCAAACCCCAAATATCATATTCCACAGCAAAGAGTACTAACGATAACGGACGATACTGATCATTTGGTGTAATAAAGTATCCTCTCCGGTATGGGGTTGAAAGTATTTCAGGTATGGCGCTAATGCCCTTCCTTACTATAGTATTTTCTTTTATGACGCCAAAATCATCCAGTACAAAACCGTTTTTCAGGGTATTGGCATAAAGAAGAAAGGAAATAGCCCCGAGAATTAAAGCAAGCTTCAGGTGCAGCGAAAACTTCCCTTTGTTTTGGGTTGCTTGCACATCGGCTTTACCATGCGGAACTGGCTTGGATGTCGTTTTTTTTTCTTGTTTTTTCGCCATGGGCAACGCTTATTGTTTTAACACAGCCTGGTATATTCTCGCAGAATCAGGTTTATTCATAGTCGTGTATATGTGTACCAGGCTTTGGTATGGCAGGCCTAAAGTCGGATCAATAGAAATAGCCATCTTTGAATATACAATTGCCGAATCAAACATATTTAGGTTGGAGTAGCATAGCCCGATATTAGCATAAGGATGCGCGTCACCGGGTTTCAATTTTATCGCATTTTTGCACAGTGCTATGGCTTGCCGGTATTCTTTCCTCGAGAAATATAATCCTGCCAAATCATTTATCGCATCACTATTAGGATTTTGATCAATGCCCATCTGTTCGTGCACTTCGGCAGAGTCATACTGGCCGGCGGCAAGATATGTTTTGCCAAGCGCCATTTGTGCGCCTTGATAATTCGGGTCTAAAGCCACAATCCTTTTAAACAATTCGATAGCCTCTGGATATCTTTTTTCGACTCTGTATATGTATGCCAAATTATTTATCGCGCTTATTTGAGCATTGTTCAGCGTTATCGCCTTTTTATAATGTACTTCTGCTGAATCTGTTTCCCCTATGTTGTAATATAATAATCCTATCTGAAATTGAGCAAAGTAATCATCTGGGTTCGATGCCGAAAAACGATTTAAAATAGCTATTTCTTCCGCTGCATATTTTTTCTGTTTTGCCGGATCTTTTTCTATTTTGAAAATTGACAATATGGTGCTGTTAAGTACAGTAATCGAAAACTTGGTTTCATAAGATGGGAAATCATAAGGGTGATTCCGGTAATTGGTGATGAAGTAGTCAGCCTTATCATAACTGTTGAACTGAATCCGTTTTCGATCTTCTTCCGGCAGTAGTATAATACTGTTTTTTAACACCATTTCATCGCTGCAGTTGATACTTATCGTTTTAGATTTATCCGCATCAAGGAGGTATTCCAATCCCTGCTTAAAGCTGCAGCTCCAGTAATCCATGTCATAGTTGTTGCGCAGGTATTCTTTATTGTGTGAAATCAGGTTATTAAAGTATACTTCCTGGTACGGATGATACCGGATCATAAAGAAAGCGGTTAAGCAGATTTGCAACGCACAAACACCCCAAACAATTAATCTCTTTTTGCCCACAGCCAGTTTATTCACAACATATAAAACCAGCATCACGAACGAGGGGTAAATGAAATAAAGATGTCTCCAGTCATCGTAATTTATGGAATTCAATGCAAGCACAGCTATTACAGGAATCGTGAAGCAGGCAAGGTAAAGCAGGTAGTTTCTATCAGGCGTGTTTAATAAAAATGACAACGGCCTCCGGGCAAACGAAAATATTACCCACCCAAACCCCGCTACACCGAGCAATAACCATAGCTCAGGCATTGTGATGGAAAACCACACAGGCACATAATACCACGGCAGCATATTGCTCCTGATGCTTTTGCCGGCAAGTAACACCTCGCCGTCCCAATTAATATGGGATAGGCTTTTGAATTCTTCTATAAAGTAATGGATCGGATTGCTCCATAATATAGGCCAGCATAGATATAACAGGCCGCAGAATCCAACTATAAAGACGGCGAAATTTTTCGCGGTCTTTAATGAATCACCCTTTAAGTAGCGGCTCCTGAAAAAATCAATAAGGAAAAACAGGGTGATACAGGGAACTAATAATATCCCCATGGCCCTGATGCTAGTGGCGTAACCGCACCCAAATCCCAATAGAAGGTACCAGACCGGTTTATTTTTTTCAAAAGCAACCTGGCATAAAAGAAATACGATGATAAACATCGACAAAAAAGGGATGTCCTTTGTATTGAAGTACGAATGTGCGTATATCCTCGGATGAAAAGCAAGCAATATAAAGCACAGGCAGGCGATATATTGGTCCTTGAATAATCGGAGCGCCAGCACATAACCGCAAAAAACGCTAAACAGGAAAAACAGGTTTGTTACCAAATGCCGCGTCATGAATATATCCCGGCTGTCATCCAGGTTAAACAGTTTTTCTATAAATACCAATGGCAATTCAAAGCCCGCCCCTAAATCCCTGAATTCAATGGTTTTTAAAGTTTGGTCATTGTGAAAAATATATTCGTAATTGGTTATCCCTACAAGCCTTTGTATTACTTCATCATACCCTAATCCGTAGTCCTTGTACACCAGCAGCGAAATGATTACCGATGCGATAAATAACAAAAGCCCCGGAATATAGGGCGTAAGCCGTGGCAAAGAAGCGATTTCCAGTTTAAAAGGAACCTTCGTTTTGTCCTGCTGTTTAGGTAACCCCTCTTTATTTTGAGGAACCGGGTTTGGAACCGTTTTTTTAGTTTGCTGCTTCGCCATTTGTTCTATTTTAACATAGCCTCGTATTTTTTTGCTGAATCAAATCTATTCATCGTAGTGTATATGCGTGCAAGATTCATATAAGGCAGGCGTAAAGCCGGGTTAATAGCAATCGCCATTTTCGAGTATAAAATCGCTGAATCATACTTTTTTAATCTTTCGTAGCAAACACCTGCATTAGTATATTGACTAACCTCACCTGGAATTAATTTGATGATTCTATTGCAAAATTCAATAGCTTTCCCATAATTTTTCTCGATGAAATATATTCTTGAAAGGTCATTCAATGAGGAAACCCCGTCCGGGTTCAGACTCAAAGCCTTTTCACCATGCACCTGCGCCGAATCATACATCCCACTATTAAAATATATTGTACATAGCTGACTATGCCCAAATTCATAATCAGGGTGAATAGTTAATGATTTATTGATGTAATATACTGCCGAATCAAATTTCCCCATGCCCGAGTAACACACCCCAATCCTGGTATATACTTCAAAAGAACCGGGTGTTAATTTAAGCTCGTTTTTGTATAATTCAATGGCTTTCGGATATTGCTTCATATTTACATAAATCCGGGCTAAATGATCCGTGACAAAACTATTTTTAGGATCTGACCTGAGCACTTCTTCAATGTAAATTGCGGCAGAATCGTATTGATTATTTATATAATAGGCATCGCCAAGCCTGACGGCATCGTCGAAATCAGGGTAAATAGCCATAAATTTGCGTAAAGCAGAAACCCTTTTTTCATTAACCTCCTTCTGTTTTGCGGGATCTTTTTCTACTTTATAAACGCATAATATAGCACTGTTAAGGACCGCAATAGAATAATCAATTTTAGTAAAAATATCGGCATACGGATCACTCCAAAAATTTGTGATGAAATAGTCTGCGTTTTCTAATACATCAAATTGTACACGTTTTCGGTCCTCTTCAGGCAATAACAATATGTTGTTTTCTATTTCATTTTTGAAACAGCAATTAATTTTTATAGCTTTCGATTGGTCTGTTGCAAGAATATGATCTATCGCCTGTTTAAAGCTGCCTCCCCAATATTCCATATCATAGTTATTGTGCAGGTATTCATCTTTATGAGATACAAAATTATTAAAATAAACCTGGTGGAAAGGATGGTTATTGATCATAAACCAGCCTATAAAACCAAGCTGTAAAATACATACTGCCTGAACTATTTTTTTATACTTCGTCTGAAGCAGTTTATTAATGAAATAAAGCGCCATCAAAACAAAAGAAGGATACACAAAATAAAGATGCCGCCAATCGTTGTATATTACCGAATGTAAATAAATCACCGATAATACGGGCGCAAAAAAGCACGCCAGGTAAAGCAAAAAATTACGTTCATTGGTATTTGTGAGGAAAGCCAAAGGCTTTTTGAAAAAATCAATGCATAACCAGGTAATACCTGCAAAACCAGCAATAAGGCATATTTCAGGGTTTGTTACTAAAAACCAAGTGGGGAAATAGGTCCAGGAAATATTCTTTCCACTGGTATATACGCCGCTTACCAGCATGTGCCCATTCCACGGGAAGTGAGAAAAATCACGTAAACTTTCAATAAAATTTCCAATCGGATGTTTCCATAGATACGGCCACGCCAGGTACAGTAATAAACAAAAACCAACAAAAAAGGATAGAATATCCAGAACTGTTGTTTTTATCGGTTTTTCTTTATTGATGAGATTCGTGACCAAATCTATTACCAGGAAAAACAAAATAAATCCACCTAACATTACCCCCATTATACGTATGCTTGTAGCATAGCCACACAGCAGGCCAACGACAAAGAATAATATTGGTTTATTTTTTGCAAAGGCGAATTGGCAAAAAGTAAATATTATAAGTATCATGCTCAGAAAAGGCAAGTCTCTTGTATTGAAAAATGAATGGGCATACAGACGGGGTGCAAACGCGAGCATTAAAAAACCCAAACTTGCAATAAATTTATTCTTAAACAACTTATATATCAATACATACCCTGCTAAAACACTGGTAAGGAAAAGAATGTGGGTGGCGATATGCCGCATCAGGTATATGTCTCTTGAATCGCTTATTTTCAGCCATTTTTCAAAAAATACCAGCAGCAATTCAAAGCCCATGCCGTGATGGTCTGTAAATTTTGTAAATAACTCCTGGTTACCATAAATTATGTAATTATAGCTGGCCAGGCCGTTATCTCTCAACTCAATTTCATCAATGCTTATGCCGTAGTCCTTGTAGGTAAGCAAGGCTATAATAATCGCAATGCAAAAAAGTAATATGCCCGGCAAATAGGGTGTAAGCCGGGGCAATTCGGAAATCTCAAGTTTGAAAGGAACCTTCACTTTATCCTGCTGCTTCGGCACGTCAACTCCAACCTGCGGAACAGATTTTATTACAGGGCTTTTATTTTGCTTCTTAGCCATCTGTCTTATTTTGCCATCGCCTGGTATTTATTCGCTGAGTCTTTTTTTCCAAGCATCTGCCAGCATGCTCCAATAACCGGATAGTCACTTTTATTTCTGGAATCTAATGTAAATTCTTTTTTAAAATTTTCTAGTGCAGTATTGTATTGTCCTGCGGCATAGTACGAGCGCCCTAAATTTGAATAGGCAACTGCATTCCCGTGCGTAAGTGCAATGCCTTTATTAAATTCGTCTATAGCCAGCTGGTATTTTTTAGTGTTTAAATACAATACGCCCAGGTTATTAATAACATCCGCATCATCAGGGGTGTGTTCTAAAACTTTTTTATAATATACTTCCGCCGAATCATAATTTTGTTTATCTAAATAGGCATGGCCTAAGCCTTTTTCTGCTTGAACGTAGCTTAAGTCATGCGGGAGGACTTTTTGAAGGTAGAATATAGCTGAATCATCTTTTCCCAATTTATAAAATGAAGAGCCTATGATATAATCCGTTCCTATATCATTAAAATCATTGGCTTTTGCGTTCTTTGCACTAACAATTAATTTTTCGCATATTTTTAATTGCTTTGCAGGGTCTTTTTCTAATTTGTAAATATTCAGTATGTCGCTGTTTAGCGTTGTAATTGAGTAGTCAGCATTGCTGAAAACATTGGCATAAGGATCGTTTTTTAAGTGTGAAACAAAATAATCCGCTTCCTCAAAGTCTGCAAATTGTATTCGTTTTCTGTCATCCACAGGCAGCAACAAAACCTGGCGTTCAATTAAGCCGTTGGTCAGGCAATTGATCTTTATAATTGGGTTGCTGTCCGTAGTCAATAAATGGTCTATGCCCTGCTTCACACTGCATCCCCAATATTCAAGCTCATAATTGTTTTTTAAGTACCCCGGCTCGTGAGATATAAAGTTGTTAAAGTATACCTGCTGGAACGGATGGTCATTAATCATAAAAAAACCGGTCAGCGCAATCTGCGCAGCACATACCCCCCCCCACTATTTTTTTATACCTGGTCTGTGCCAGCTTATTAACGAAATAAAGTGCAATTAAAACAAAGGAAGGATACACAAAATAGAGATGTCGCCAGTCGTTATATACTACAGAGTGAAGCAGTACTACAGCTAAAACAGGTACGATAAAACACATAAGGTAAAGCAGGAAATTGCGTTCCCTCGAATTTTTTAAAAACGTAGCAGGTTTTTTAAAAAAATCTATGATTATCCAAATGACCCCTCCGAATCCGGCTACTAACCATACTTCGGGGTTAGTTATTAAAAACCAGGTGGGAAAATAAGTCCATGGTAGGCGGTCAGTCATTACATAATGGCCATTGAACAGAATAACAAATGTTAAATTCACGCCTATAGCAAAGTGTGCAAATGCGTTGAAACTTTCGATAAAATTTTGCACAGTATTTCTCCATAAATAAGGCCATGCTATGTATAAGGTGAAAACAAATCCTACAGAGAACAACAATAAATTCAGAATAGGTTTTTGTAGTTTCTCTTTATATTTAGTAACCAGGTCAACGAACAAAAACAAAATAATAAACCCCACTAACATAATTCCCATAATTCTTATGCTCGTTGTATATCCGCATAAAAGGCCCAGTATAAAAAATAGTAAAGGCTTATTTTTATCAAATGCGACTTGGCAACAGGCCAACGTTATAATGAACATGGATAAGAAAGGAATATCCCTGGTGTTGAAAAAGGAATGGGCATAAAGACGGGGTGCAAAGGCCAGCATGATAAAACCCAAACACGCAATAAATTTATTCCGGAATGATCGGTATGCCAGTATATACAGGGATAATGCACCAATAAGGAAAAAGATGTGAGTAAAAAGGTGGCGCATCAGGTAAATATCCCTGGTATCGCTAAGCCGGAACAATTTTTCAATGATTACAAGTAGTAATTCAAAACCCATTCCATGATGGTCAGAAACGGTAGTAAATAGTTCCTGGTTGCCATGAAAAATGTAATTATAACTCTGCAAGCCATGAAGCCTTTGTTCAGGCTCATCCCAGCTGATGCCGTAATCCTTATATACCGCCAGTCCTATTATTACTGATATAATAAAAAGTATTACCCCAGGCAAATAAGGCGTAAGCCCCGAAAGCTTTCGGGGCATAGAAGGAATCTCCAGTTTGAATGGAACCTTCACATTATCCTGTTGTTTCTGCGCGACTGTTTTAGCCTGTGGAACAGCTTGTTGTATGGGCGTCTTGTTTTGTTTCTTTGCCATTTATTTTATCATCTCCTGGTATTTAGTAGCTGAGTCTTTTTCACCGAGCATTTGCCAGCTTGCAGCCATGAGTTGATAATCACTTTTATTTCTGGAATCTAATATAAATTCTTTTTTGAAATTTTTTATCGCTTCATTGTATTGGGTAGCAGCAAAATAGGAGCGCCCTAAATTTGAATAGGCAAGGGCATTATCAGGCGTCAGGATGATGCTCCTGTTAAATTGCCCTATAGCCTGTTGATATTTTTTAGTGTTTAAATACGCTACTCCAAGGTTATTGATAACATCTACGTCATCAGGCGTACGTTCTATTACTTTTTTATAGTACGCCTCTGCCGAATCATAATTTTGTTTGTCTAAAAATGCGTTGCCTAATCCTTTTTTTGCACCGGTATAATCAGGGTCAAGCGCTAGGGTCTTGTTAAAGACCAGGATAGCAGAATCGTATTGCTTTAACTTATAGTAAACCGCCCCCAGGTCATAATTGGCGTCGATATAATCAGGGTAAATGGCTAATGCCTTATTTGAGTAGGCTTTTGCTTCTTCCCAGGTCTGTCTTTGTTTGGCGGGGTCTTTTTCCACCGTGGCAATATTATCCAGTTCAAACGCCAAATATTTATTCAGACGGCAACTGTTTGGCGCTTTCTTAACATCCGCCGACCAAAGGGTATAATTATCCGCCCATTCACTGTTGCGGTTCACGGTGATGAAAACATAAATGATACACATCGGGATCATGACACCCAAAGTTTTTGGGCTTTTTAAAAGTTGCCCTTTCTGTTCTTCTTTTTTCCCATACCACTTTTCGATCAGCAGCGCGATTGCAAGGCAAAAACCAACAGATGGGAAAAATAATAAGCGCTCACCCATGGCAGTACCAATGAGGAAGGGAATATTGGAAAACAGGGAAATGGAGGCCAGGAAGAAAAGGACGGCAAAAACGAAAGGGTCTTTGGATCTTTTCACCAGCCCGTAAAAACCAAAAAATAGCAGCAGGCCATAAATAACCAGGGAAATTAATACCCCGATATTGGCAAACCCGACAAAGGAAATACTATTGAAGGAATAGTCGCAGATGAGCGGATAGGGAATAAAAAGAAGTTTTAAATAATAACCCAGTATCGCTATCTCAGTGGCAAGCCTCACCCCGAACGATGGAGCACCGCTCAACATATTTTCACTAAAAGGAACAACAGAGCTATTGTTAGCATGGTAATAGCTCAATACCGAGAATCTTGCCATAAGGCAAACGGTGGCCGCAAGCACTACAGATACAGTAATATACACGGCGCGCTTCTTATGTTCATTCCTGTAAAAAAAGAAGATCAGGGGAATAACGGCAAGAAAAGTGATCACCGTTTCTTTAGCCAAAAAAGATAATAAAAAACATAAAAAGCCCAATAGTAATTTCACTATTTTACCGGTCTCCATGTACCTGATAAACAAGTTTAAACATAAAAATGCAAAGAAGAAGCAAAGCAGTTCGTCCCTGCTTTTGATATTGGCAACCACTTCAGTATGGATAGGATGAAGTGCAAACAATAAAGCGGCTATAAAGGCCACCGAAGTTTTTTTTCGTTCAAAAAGCCTGTCTAAAAAAAGAAAGAGCAGCAATACGCAACCGGCGAATATCAGAATATTAAAAAAATGACCTGTTGCCGGATTAGGCCCTGTAAACTGGTACTCCATCGCGAACGTCACAAGCGAAAGAGGTCTGTAAAGTTCATTGGAAGCGGTAGTAGTAAAACCCCTCCGGTAGGGAGTAGTCAGTATCTCAGGAATAGCCTTTAAGCCTTTTGCCACAATTGAATTCTGGGTGATTACCGTAATATCGTCAAACGCATAACCATTTTGCAGTGTATTGGCATAAACGGCAACGGATATAACCGCCAGTATGATACATAAATTTCTAAAGGAAAATAATTGTTGGGGATACTGTACACTTTCAACAGCTCTGTTCATTGCAGGTTGCTTCACCTGCGCGGCCTTAGATACAGACTTGTTTTTTGATGTCTTTGCCATAGCCCAGGGTGAGTAAATAATTTTATTTTTTTGAAATCCGGATATTCATTTTGTTATTGTGCATCGGAAATACAGGCGAAATAACTTCCACAATATGCCAGGTAGCCTTGTCATCTTGCCTTAGCTTCATATTTGTTAGCTGAATCTGAATTACCCAATGATCTGTATATTAAAGCGAGATTTTGATAAGTCTTTTTAGAGTCCGGATTAATTGAAATTGATTTATTCAAATAATAAATTGCCGAATCATTTTTACCGATAAGCTCATAGCAAATACCGGCGTCAGTAGTAGCCTCTGCATTTTTCGGGCTATACTTACTCACACTTTTATATAATTCTGCCGCACTTTCATAATTTTTCCTGTCATAAAATATTCCCGCCAAAACGGTCATATTGTTTAAAGCATCAGTATTTTTAGGATTTAGCGCTACCGCTAATTGAAAATGCCCTTTGGCCGAATCGTAAACTGAATTCCTGAAAAAAGCACAAGCCAGGTTATTCTGAGCATCGCTGAAACCGGGATAAATAGAGACTGATTTTTGAAAATACTTTATTGCTTCTCTTCTCAATTCATTTTGTTTTGCCGTGTCCTTCTCAATCTTCGATTTGGCCACCAGGTCGTTAGCCACCCAGTTATTAACGATGTAGCTGTTTGGCGCTGTCTCCACATCGTGCCTGTAAAGAGTAGAGTTATTTTTCCAGTCCCTGTTACGGGCCATAGTTTCATATCCGCACATCAAAATCAGGACTATCATAAATCCGCTTAATGTCGCATTTCGCGCCTGTTGTGTTTTTATAAATTCCACTCCCCGCACAAGAAGGTATGCCACGGCAATCGCGAATCCAACTGACGACTGGAAAATAAGCCGTTCTCCCATTGTTGCTCCGATTTCGAAAAATATATTGCTCACCAAGGCCAGGTTCAATAGGTAAAAACCAATAGCGAAGGCCATAACGTTCCGCCTCCTGAGAAAATAGAAAAATAATACAATCAGGGAGCCATGTACAATTAAAGAAAGCCAGACAAGTGGATGGGAAAAATCTTTGTAGGGGATGGAATTATAGGAATAGTCTGCTGAAAGCGGGTAGGGATATATCAACAGTTTTAGGTAATTTAAAGATGTGGCAATCTTCGTCGCAAATGTTTCAACACCTGAAGCCAGCAAATATGGTTCACTGTACAGGTTGCTGATATATCCATCACCGGCATTCCCGGTTATTTTCAACCTTATCAGAAAATAAATAAGTGCCACGCCCAGGTAAGGCAGCGTAGCCATAATGCTGTGTTTTAGAGTGCTCTTATTAAATATATAGAATGACAATGGCAGCAATACTACAAGAGTGATCGCATATTCCTTGGAGAGAAATGCTAGCAAGTAGCACAGCAACGCAATTCCCAAAAGCCATTTCTTTTTATGTTCCTGGTATTTGAATGCAAATATGAACGTAAGGCAAGTAAATAGCAACGACATTATTTCATCCCTGCTCTTTACATTGGCCACTACCTCTGTGTGTATGGGGTGAATGGCAAAAATAATAGTCGCCACTAAGGCCGCTAAGGGATCATTTTTAAATACTACATACCTGAGGAAGTACAGTAATGCAACCACGCACAGCATATACCACAACACATTAAAAACATGCCTGGTATGCATATTGTTCACCAGCTTTATTTTCTGTGGGCTTTGTTCCGGTGGGTTCTCCATAACACTATCCAACTTATTTTCAGGCACCGCACCCATAAATTCCTGCTCTACAGCAAAAGAAACCAACGATAGGGGCCGGTACCGTCCGCCCGCCATTGGGTCGGTATTTTTAAAAACAAGGGTGTAGTACCCATCATAGCCGTCATTGGCCAGTATATCCGGAATTCCGGCAAAACCTTGAAGCACGAATTTATTCTGTACAATAACCATTGTATCATCAAGGGCATTTTCATTCGAAAAAGTATTGAAATAAAATAGAAATGCTATTAGTGAGACAAGTATCGCCTGTGCTTTGAATTTGGATAAGTAGGATAAAAAAATTTTTTCAACCCCAATTGCCTCGTTTGCCGCAACTGATGGTTGTTTTTGACTTGTTATAGAATCCTCTTTATGAAATTGCCTGTTCGGACGGTTTTTCGGCATCAATTCCAATGTTTAATAAACACAATAATAGTCATCTTCTCTTACTCATGCTTAATATTTATACCAAAAATTGGCCGGAAAATCCATGTTAAGGTAATAAGGGCGGTCATAGTCGGTGGAAACCAAAAAGATGAAATGGCGAACAAACCATAAGTGGCGAATGCATAATATCCGTTTCTCCTGTTTACTATCATGGCAGGGGGATTAGAAGTGCCACAGGCAGTGAGGCAGCATTTTCAGTTGTAGGGCCAATACTTTTAGCCACTGGCACTGAATGGTGCATATTTGGCGGTGTTTTTTGTTGCCTAAAGCATATCATTATTCTTGGCGACTTCCCGTTTTTGCTGTTTACGCCTTATCTATACCCCGGTTTTTGCTCCAGCCAGTTACAATTGTCCATACTTCCTAATCTGAAGGTTACGGGCACGTGCACTTCCTGCATCTTCAACTCCTGCCGGCAAAAGAAGCCAAGATGCTGCGTATAAAAATTTTGAGGAATTGAGTGCTCACTATTTACGGAATGTGGCCTAAAAGGTATACCCGGGTGTAAAAGTCCGGTTATAGCAACAGTATCCTTCCACATACCCGGCTGTACCATTTGTTGAGAAAAAGCAACAGCCGGGATACATAGACAGCACAACAGAACCGCAACAACTCTCATCTTCGTTTTCTTTCTATACAAAAATAGCTAATTATTTTCTTAAAAAACCTTGTTTTAAGGCGTTGTTCAGATGTGGCATGGTTTTTAAAATAGTCCTATCGAGCCAGGTAACTAAAAAAAATAAAACAGTGGGTTATGTTTAGGAAACAGATTGGACATTTTGTGATGGTAAGCTTGAAATACTTTTTCGACCTTGACCCAAGTTTTAGCAGTCATTGCTTATTGCTGATTTTAGTAACGATTGGTGTTATTAAGTTATCTATAGTCAGGTTATCTGGCAATATTCATGTTGGGCTTCTCCAGGTAAAAAATAATATGCTTGAGTGGAGAGCCGGAATAATTACACTGATAGAACGCCGGGAGAATGGGATAAACAGTGACTGGCGTCTAAAATAAGGACTTATGAAAAGTCAGTTGTTTTTTTTACTTTTTCTTCTTGTTTGTACATCTGATCTCTATAGCCAGCAGCCCAAAAATGATGGAGCAGTACCGCAGTTGCCGTTAACTGACCATAAAATTACTTACACAGCCCAAATAAAAACCGATACTTTAAAAGATAAATCAACGCTCTTCAATAATGCCGAATATTGGTACAAAAAGAATTTTGAAACTGCAGATAATACGCTGACCATTGACAATATTAACGATGGCATTGTATCGGGCACGGGCATCATTCACGCAAAGAAACATGACCGGAAAGCTGACCCTGGAGATATTTTTTTACCATTGATATAAAGGCAGACAGGGGTTTGTATGCATATAAGGTATATGACATTTATGGTTTTGAGGATACCAGTAAATTTTACTATTCTGATATGTATAATGAAGAGCGGTACCCGCCGGACAAAGCAAAATGGCCGGAGCTATACAGGCACACCATGCTCAACACTATGAATGATAAAATAACCGGTATGATAGTGGAAATGCAAAATGAAATGGAGACACACAAAAAATAGCACACTAATTTTGAGGTATCTCTGGTGGCATTGGCTGGTTTTTTCCCGTTTTTGAGGGAGTCTCCTCCGGAACATATTTTGTCAATGTTCCGAAACAACAAAACTGTGTTACATTTATTATGTAAACTTCAGCTATTGTACCCAACAAAGGAAAAAATAAGCCTGCGCAACCTGTTTGACCGTGATACAATTTTGCATTTACGTATCCCGTTTTCTTTTTTCCTGCTACCCGTATTTTGTTTTGGTATCAGCCAGGCCTCCGTTATTCACTTAACAGATACTGTAATTGTCTTTATAGCGCTTCATCTTTTTATTTATCCCGGCAGCAATATCTATAATAGCTACATGGACAAAGACACCGGGAGTATAGGAGGCCTTAAAAACCCGCCGCCTGTTACTATGAAACTATATTATGCCAGTATTATTTTTGACCTGGTCGGCTTGGCCCTATGTGCCCTCACAAGCTTGGAAAATATGATGGTAATGGCAGGCTATATAGCTTTTTCCAAAGCCTATAGCTGGGATGGTATCCGTCTGAAAAAGTACACTTACCTTGGCTGGTTTGCAGTCATGTTTTTCCAGGGGGGCTATACGTTTATGCTCGCTAATATGGCAGCTCAGGGCGAGGTAAACACAGCATGGTTTACCGCAAAAAATATGGAGTGTATGGCCATCGCTTCCTTACTCATTGGGGGCTCTTACCCCTTGACTCAAATTTACCAGCATGAGGAAGACAGCAATCGTGGAGATTACACTATTAGCTACCGGTTGGGTATTATTGGTACTTTTATTTTTACGGCCATATTATTCACCCTGGGGGCTATTGTGGCGTTGCACTACTTTGTAGCTTATTACAGGTTAAACGAGTTTTTCATTTTCTTAATTTGCCTCTCACCCGTGATTGGATATTTTAGTTACTGGTTCCTAAAAACACTCAAAAACAGAAATAATGCGGACTATGAACACGCCATGTTAATGAATAAGATTTCTTCCTTTTGTATGGTTGTTTGTTTTTCCATAATATTGGTGATTAACCAAATTCCTTTGAAGTAGTTTTGCGGCTCAGATGTTTTCCGGCTTTGTACCCCCCGTAAAAGGACAATAATATGAATTAAATTTAATTATAAATACATATTAATCAATAGTTTATAATCAATCACTGGTCGTTAACA
>Ga0206890_1120_pt1 | contig 16206 bp, 11 predicted proteins | sample Alteio_BWOrgHeat_58_FD_152960 | JGI IMG/M metagenome (GOLD analysis project Ga0206890, IMG submission 152960) | Enriched cells from forest soil in Barre Woods Harvard Forest LTER site, Petersham, Massachusetts, United States - Alteio_BWOrgHeat_Nextera6 ... | reverse complement strand
CCGTTAGTTCCGTTAGCACCTGTGGCTCCGGTTGCCCCTGTTGTACCAGCCCCGGTTGCGCCGGTAGCACCGGCAGGGCCTGTATTACCTTGTGCGCCTGTAGCTCCGGTAGCCCCTGTTGTACCAGCGCCTGTTGCGCCGGTAGCACCGGCAGGGCCTGTAGCTCCGGTCGTCCCGTTAGTTCCGTTAGCACCTGTGGCTCCGGTTGCCCCTGTTGTACCAGCCCCGGTTGCGCCGGTAGCACCTGCAGGGCCTGTATTACCTTGTGCACCTGTGGCTCCGGTTGCCCCTGTTGTACCAGCCCCGGTTGCGCCGGTAGCACCGGCAGGGCCTGTATTACCTTGTGCGCCTGTAGCCCCGGTTGCCCCTGTTGTACCAGCACCTGTTGCACCGGTAGCACCGGCAGGGCCTGTAGCTCCGGTCGTCCCGTTAGCACCTGTGGCTCCGGTTGCTCCTGTTGTACCAGCCCCGGTTGCGCCGGTAGCACCGGCAGGGCCTGTATTACCTTGCGCACCTGTGGCTCCGGTAGCTCCTGTTGTACCAGCACCTGTTGCACCGGTAGCACCGGCAGGGCCTGTAGCTCCGGTCGTCCCGTTAGTTCCGTTAGCACCTGTGGCTCCGGTTGCCCCTGTTGTACCAGCCCCGGTTGCGCCGGTAGCACCGGCAGGGCCTGTATTACCTTGTGCTCCGGTAGCACCTGTAGCGCCGGTTGAACCCTGCGCACCAGTAGCGCCCGTATTTCCAATAGCCCCGGTATTACCCGTAATGCCTTGTGCTCCCGTAACTCCGGTTGAACCCTGTGCGCCAGTAGCGCCCGTATTTCCAATAGCCCCGGTATTACCCGCAATGCCTTGTGCTCCCGTAACGCCGGTTGAACCCTGCGCGCCTGTGTTTCCAACAGCCCCGGTATTACCCGTAATGCCCTGTATGCCTTGTGCGCCGGTAACGCCGGTTGAACCTTGCGCGCCGGTAGCGCCCGTGTTTCCAATAGCCCCGGTATTACCCGTAATGCCCTGTGCGCCCGTAACGCCGGTTGAACCCTGCGCACCAGTTACGCCTGTGTTTCCAGTAGCCCCGGTATTACCCGTAATTCCTTGTATGCCTTGTGCGCCGGTAACGCCGGTTGAACCTTGCGCTCCTGTAACGCCTGTATTTCCAGTAGCCCCGGTATTACCTGTAATTCCTTGTATGCCTTGTGCTCCCGTAATACCGGTTGAACCTTGCGCGCCTGCAGCGCCTGTATTACCGGTTATGCCTTGTATGCCTTGTGCTCCCGTAACGCCGGTTGAACCCTGCGCGCCTGTGTTTCCTTGAGCCCCGGTAGCACCTGTTGCGCCATTAGCACCTGCAACACCGCTTGCTCCAGTTATACCTTGTATTCCCTGTGCGCCCGTAGCGCCGGTTATACCCTGGATGCCCTGTGCGCCCGTAGCACCATTGGCACCCGCTGCGCCTGTGACACCAGTTGCCCCGGTAATACCTTGAGCGCCGGTAGCGCCGTTGGTTCCGTTGGTCCCATTAACACCGGCAGTTCCCTGTGGGCCCGTTGCGCCCGTAGCCCCTTTTGGGCCGCCCGGGTTAAACGCGTAAATAGCATAAGGCACGCTTAATAATTGCGATGCCCCCATTACAATATAACCCGAACCCAGGTTGATCTCTGTTTGTAAATATTTTTGATTGGCCGCCCAGTTAATACCGGCATAAGTGCCTGATGTTGCTGTGCCGCTGCCTACCGCTAACGAAAATAAGCCATACGCATCCGTAGTAACGGTTTGAGTTTCCTGGTATTCCAATATACCCGTTGCCGACCCTTCCAAAATAGAAAGCCTCAGACTGATCGGCGTATTCACCAATAGCGCCCCGTTTGATCCGCGGGCTACCGCCTGGTATTTAAATGCCTGCGACTGCGCCATAACGCTGCCACATGCAATAAACAAGGATAAGATAAGCAGGGGTATAAATTTCTTCATGTATATGGTATTAATGAGAATCAAGAGTCAAGAGCCAGGAAAATAGTAGCATGAGGCAGAAATCCATAAAAAAGTTAGGGACATTACGTCGGCATAGGACGATAATAAGCTCATTTTTCGCTTTTTTATCTTGATTCTTGGCTCTTGGTTCTTGATTCATGATTAGCATTTAGTAATAGGGCTTCCATCTTTAAAATTTAATGAGTTTAACTTCCCCGCTAAACTTTACCGGGTTAACCACCTGTATAAAATAAGTACCGCCCGCGTAATGCGAAACATCTATCGGGAAATAAAAAAAACTGCTGCTGGAGTAATTCACCTGTTGTGTTTGCAATATTTTGCCTTTGGCATCATATACATTAATGTTATAAACCCCATCGGGCACATGGTTAAAAGCCAGTTTAACAATGCCGCCGTTGGTAGGGTTGGGGTAAAGGGCTAAAGTTTTGGCTGTGCTGGCCAGTACCTGTGATACCTCAACATCGGGCTGTATAAAACCGGTGGTTAAATATTTGTTTTCGCCGGGGTTTGAAAGCAGGTCGCCAATAGCTTCGCCAATTACATAAGTTAAACTGATACCTGATTGGGAAAGTGTTTCGCCGGCAGCGTCAACCGAGGTGCGGGTAAGCACCTGCGCACGTGCAATGCCGCTACCAAAAATGGTAAAGCAAACAGCCAGGAGTAAATTGCGTAAAGTCGGTTTCATGTTAGCATACTATTAGGTATGCGGTATTAAAGTAAGGTATTATAAATGAGATATTTAAAAAAAATAATAAATATAGTTATGGTTAATAATTATTGCTTTATAGCTATGGGGAATAAAGCAGAAGCAATAAAAAAGGCAACAATTAATTAAATTTATCGCAGGTACTGTATCAGGTGTTCAGCGGGTTAGGTAATTCCCTTTGGAGGGTAATGTAATTAAGTTAAGGAAATATCCCGCTAAAACTCTCTTTTCGCGCAGCGCAAAAGGTAAAAACCGGTAACTTATTTTAATGCGTTTGCCCTGGTATGATTTGGTAAAAATAAGTTGGTGTTGCATGATGCTTCACATGTTACAGGTACTTAGAAGCTGTCTAAAAATGATATGAATTTTTCATTGCCGTTGGCTTCAGCCAACGGAACCTAATCAATTGACTAAATATGGCTTTAGCCAAATGATGTGGATGCCGTAGTTTTGGCTAAAGCCATGAATTTTACATTAATATTCCGTTGACTGAAGTCAACGGCAATGAAATTTTGCCGATAGTAAATTCCGCGGGGCGTTTTTAGACAGCTTCTTAGTAAACAATGCTCTATAGAGCCAGCGGCTCGGATGATATTGTAACAACGGGTTTCAACCCGTTGTTATTAACCCCACCGCCGGCAAGTGCCATCGGCACGGCCCATAGCTAACAAACGGACAGAGCGCAGTATTTATGTAAAGCAAGGGAATACGTAACTATATTGGCCGAACATCCGGTTCTTTACGGGTTGTCGTGCATTTTTCAACGGATTAAAATCCGTTGTTACAACATTGGCCGAGGCTACGCCTCTTTAGTAAGTCAATCGCACAATACAAACAAAAGAGGCGTTAATACGGTAGGATAGCTATCGACGACCGGCTGAGGCCAGGTAGGGCAGACGCATTAAAATATAAAACCTTCCTTAACCCTCTTTATCGCGTAGCGGAGAGAGGGTGACCCAGCGAAGCGTCGGTCGGGTGAGTAATCGCCGACATGCATCGGGGCAAATGCCGCTCGGCGAGGACTCACCCGGTCATCTCCGCCCATTGGCGGATCGACCACCCTCTCTCCGCTGCGCGCAAAGAGGGTGAAAAATCGTCAAACAATTAATGTGTCCGCCCCAACTCGTTTAAGAACCGCCTTGCTCTTTTAATCAAAATACCTACTTTTGCCCATTATCTATCAGCATAATATTATGAGCAATACAAGAGGACCCATATCGCAATTTATCGAAAAAAATTACCTGCACTTTAACGCGGCCGCATTGGTTGATGCGGCAAAAGGCTATGAAACCCATTTGGCCGAAGACGGAAAAATGATGGTGACCCTGGCAGGCGCCATGAGCACAGCCGAGTTAGGCATTTCGCTGGCCGAAATGATAAGGCAAGATAAGATAGCCATTATATCATGCACCGGCGCTAATTTGGAAGAGGATATTATGAACCTGGTGGCGCACTCACACTATAAAAGGGTACCCAACTACCGCGACCTGAGTCCGCAGGATGAATGGGACTTGTTAGAAAATCATTACAACCGGGTAACGGATACCTGTATCCCCGAGGAAGAAGCCTTCAGGCGTTTACAAAAGCATATCCATAAAATATGGAAGGATGCTGATAACGCAGGCGAGCGCTATTTCCCGCACGAGTATATGTACAAGATGCTTTTAAGCGGCGATCTGGAGCAATACTATGAAATTGACCCTAAAAATTCATGGATGCTGGCGGCGGCCGAAAAGAACCTGCCGATAGTTGTACCGGGATGGGAGGACTCAACCATGGGCAACATATTTGCATCGTATATTATTAAAGGTGAATTGAAAGCTTCAACCATGAAAAGCGGCATCGAATATATGGCGTGGCTGGCAGACTGGTATGTGAAAAATTCATCAGGCAAGGGTGTTGGTTTCTTCCAGATAGGAGGGGGCATCGCCGGCGATTTCCCGATATGCGTGGTGCCCATGCTTTACCAGGATATGGAAATGCCTGAGATACCTTTCTGGAGTTATTTTTGCCAGGTATCTGATTCAACAACCTCGTACGGGTCATACTCGGGCGCGGTGCCAAATGAAAAAATAACCTGGGGAAAACTGGATATCCATACCCCAAAATTCATTGTCGAATCTGATGCTACCATTGTGGTGCCATTGATTTTTGCGTGGATATTGGGGCAGTAAACATAGCTCAAAAGAGTCAAGAACCAAGAATCAAGAACCAAGGGTGTAATTAAGGACGAAAGTTATAAAAACGGGAAAAATCAAGAGAGAGCACATTGAGATAAGAGAATAATAAATTTGCTTTTGTTTTTTTATCTTGATTCTTGGCTCCTGGTTCTTGACTCTTTATTCGAATTATTTATATCTGAATTTCACGAAACATCGTAACTTTCAGGCACTTATTTTAGAGGGGTTTTGGTTATTTAGAACGATTATAAATTATTTATTACTGTCATTTATTTGTCACCGATACTGTAATAAATTATACTTTTGTGGCTGAAAATTTAGGGAGAGTTATAGCCTTTCTACAGATTCAACAACGTTAACACAATAATTATTTAGCACATATACACTTTATGAGAAGTATCTCATTGATTTTTAAACAATTCTCAAGGTCGGTTTTACTGCTTGCCGGTTTTGCTGTTTGGGGATTTTCTGCTCAGGCGCAGGGAGACGTCGCTAAGGGTGAAGCCTTGTTTAAAGCCAAATGTACCACATGTCATAAAATTGACCAGCGGTTAACAGGCCCGGCTTTAGGCCCAACCGTTACAGCCGAAACTGATGACAAGTTCCTGACCCACTGGATCGAGAACAACCAGGCTTTGATCAACGCCAAGGACCCTAAGGCGCTGAAGATCTACAACGAGTACAATCAGCAAGCGATGACTGTATTTGCCGATCTGAGCGACGGTGATGTAAGCAACATTTTAGCTTATGTGCGCGGCGAATGGAAAACCATGCAGGCTGATCAGGCGAAAGCCCCTGCCGGTGGCGCTGCGGTTGCTGATAGCGGCCCAAGCGACCTGATGATATATGGCCTTATTGCAGTTATTGTTGTTGCCTTTATAGTTATACTGGTATTAAATAAAGTAATTGCCACTTTAGAGCGCCTGTTATTAAACAAAAAAGGTTTATTGCCCGAAGAAACTGAAGAAGTAGAAGGAGAGCCTGTTGACCGTTTAGCTGTCTTTAAAAAGATGGCCAAAAACAAAAAACTGGTGTTCTTTATATTATTATGCGGTACTATAGCCATGGGCAGCTGGACATGGGTTACCTTGTGGAACACGAATGTGCACACAGGTTACCAACCGGTACAGCCTATTAAATTCCCGCATGACCTGCATGCCGGTATCATGAAAATTGATTGCCAGTATTGCCATACAGGCGCGTACAAATCAAAAAATGCTTCAATCCCGTCATTAAATGTTTGTATGAACTGTCATAAAACTATTGACAGGACATTAAACAGCAAAACTCCGTCAACCGAGATACATAAGATATACGACGCGCTGGGATATGATCCGCAAACCACAAAATATGATACTACCAAAGCGCATCCTATTCAATGGATACGTATCCACAACCTGCCCGATTTTGCATACTTCAACCACTCGCAACACGTAAAGGTTGGCGGTATCAAATGTCAGCAATGCCACGGCCCGGTTCAGGAAATGAAAGAGGTTTATCAATACTCGCCATTAACAATGAAATGGTGCATACAATGCCATAAACGTACTGAAGTAAATATGGGTAAGGATAACGCTTACTATGATAAAATGCAGGCGTTGCACGACTTGATCGAGAAGAATAAAGGAAACAAAAACTTTAAAGTTACCGAAGCCATGATGGGCGGTATCGAGTGCGGCAAGTGCCATTATTAATAGCAGAACCAAGAGGCAAGAATCAAGAATCAAGACGGATTTTTTGAAACTTGAAGAATGGCATAAGATTGAAAGTGACAGGGTTTTAAAAGATATATTGTAAAAAAAAAATAAAAACAATCTTGATTCTTGAATCTCGATTCTTGACTCTAACAACATATAGCTTAAATGGATAGCAATAAAAAATACTGGAAAGGTTTAGAAGAGCTAAACAAAACACCGGAATTTGTTGAGAAAAATAAAAACGAATTTCCTGAACCTATTCCTATCGAAGATGTTTTAAGCGGAAACGGTTTATTAGGCAAAACTCCCCGTCGCGACTTTTTAAAGGCGGTTGGTTTTGGCGTTGGCGCGGTTACGTTGGCAGCTTGCCAAAAAGTGCCCGTGCATAAATCAATACCTTATTTAATTAAGCCCGAGGAGGTAACCCCGGGTGTAGCCAATTACTATTCATCAACTTATGATGGCCATGCTATATTGGTTAAAACCCGCGAAGGCCGCCCTATCAAAATTGAAGGTAACCCTAACGACCTGTTATCAAAAGGTGGCTTAAGTGCCCAGGCACAAGCTTCGGTATTGGATTTGTATGACGTTAACCGCGTACAAAAACCAATGAAAGATGCTACCGAATATGAGTGGAAAGATGTTGACGCTTTTGTTATTCGTGAATTGGCAGCTATTAAAGCAGGCGGTAAAAAAATACGCATCGTTTCACCAACTATTCACAGCCCTTCAACTTTAGCGGTAATAGCCGATTTTATTGCACAGTACCCTGCCGCTAAACATATTAATTACGACGCGGTATCTTATACCGGTATTATACAAGCTAATCAAAACAGTTTCGGGAAGGCAGTATTGCCTCACTACCGTTTTGATAAGGCCGACGTTATTGTAAGTTTCGGCGCCGATTTTTTAGGCGCATGGATATCTCCAACCGAGTTTACTACACAGTACGTACAAAACCGTAATAACAAATCGCTGCAAAGCAAAAAAATGTCGCGCCATATCCAGTTTGAAACCGGTATGAGCCTGACAGGTACCAATGCCGACGTTCGCATCCCTATCAAAACATCTGAAGAAGGTGTGGCGCTGGTTAATTTATACAATGCTATTGCAGGCACAACATTGCCCGGCAGCAAAAAATTAGCCGATAACGCTACCAATAATGCCATTACCCTTGCGGCAAATGAATTAAAGGCTGCCAAAGGCAAAGCGCTGGTAGTAGCCGGTTCAAATGATGTAGCTACACAAGTATTGGTTAATGCCATTAACTCGGCATTAGGCAGCTACGGTACTACTATTGACCTGGATAACTACTCAAACCAATACGCCGGTAACGATGCCGAATTTGTTGAGTTTTTAGGTGAGCTTAAAAAAGGTGAGGTTGACGCGGTATTCTTCCTGAATAATGCAAACCCTGCTTACGAATATTATAACAGCAAAGAATTTACCGACGCTTTAGCTAAGGTGCGTTTACGTGTATCATTTAATGATCATAAAGACGAAACATCAGCCCTTTGTAATGTGCTTACGCCAAACCATTATTATTTAGAGTCATGGGGCGATGATAACATTGTTGAAGGCTACTATACCATTTTACAACCAACCATTAACCCGGTATATGATACCCGCCAGGCCGAGCAAAGCTTATTGATATGGGCTGACGCACCGGTTAAGGAATATTATACTTACGTTAGAAATAACTGGGATAAAAAATTATTGGCAATAGGCAGCTTATCCGGTCAAAAAGGATGGGAAACTTTATTGCAAACAGGTTTTGTAAAAGCTTCTGATAAACCTGCCGGTTCATACACTTTCACCCGCGACCTGAACGCTGTTGCCCACACCATTTTGGCACAAGGCGACCAGTTAGTTGCATCGGGCGATAAAAAGTTTGAATTGCAAGTTTTCCAAAGCAAAGCAATGCTTGATGGTAAACGCGCCAACAACCCGTGGTTACAGGAACTACCCGACCCGGTATCAAAAGTAACCTGGGACAACTTTGCAGCGTTATCATTAAATGATATTAAAAAACTGGGGCTTAACGAGGGTGATGTGATCACTATCGATGCCAACGGTTATTCAATTGCCCTGCCTATTTTATTACAACCAGGCCAGGCAGAAGGAACCATATCAGTAGCCCTGGGTTATGGCCGTACAATGGCAGGCCCGGTAGGCGATGGCGTAGGTAAAAATGCATTCCCTTTTATGGTATTGCGTAACGGTACATTGCAGTCATCAGCAGGTGTGGCAACTATCAGCTCAACAGGCGATAATATTGTTTTGGCTCAAACCCAAACTCACCACTCGTACGAAGGCCGTAACGTTGTTCGCGAAACTACGCTGAAAGATTACTTAAAAGATCCATACCATAACAGTGGCCGCAGTGGGTCTGACCATAAAGCATATACCAGCTTATGGGACGAGTACCAACGCCCAACCTATAACTGGGTAATGGCTATTGATTTGAACGCCTGTACCGGTTGCGGTGCCTGCGTGGTAGCTTGTAACGCCGAAAACAATGTGCCTGTAGTTGGCCGCGACGAAGTTCGCCGCCGCCGCGAAATGCACTGGATACGTATTGACCGCTACTATAGCTTTAATGATGCCGGTAAAAATGTAACCGAAGAGAGAGAAATTGGTAAGCTTGAAAACCTTAACAACGTATCGGTAATACATCAGCCAATGCTTTGTCAGCATTGCGATCATGCGCCTTGCGAAACAGTTTGCCCGGTATTAGCTACTGTTCACTCATCAGAAGGGTTGAACCACATGGCTTATAACCGTTGCGTAGGTACACGTTATTGCGCAAACAACTGTCCGTTCAAAGTTCGCCGCTTTAACTGGTTCAACTACTGGAACGATTCGCGCTTTGAAAATTACTTACAGGAACAACATACACAATTAGTATTAAACCCTGATGTTACCACACGTTTCCGTGGGGTAATGGAAAAATGCTCAATGTGTATCCAGCGTATCCAGGCCGGTAAGTTACAGGCTAAAATGGAAAAACGCCAGGTTAAAGACGGTGATATTAAAGTAGCTTGTCAGCAAACCTGCCCGGCTAACGCCATCATCTTCGGTAATGCGGTTGACCCGAACTCGGAAGTTTCAAAAGCGTTGAAGAGCGAAAGAACATTCTACGTGTTGGAAGAATTGAACGTACAGCCGGGTATTGGGTACCAGGTAAAGGTTAGAAATAGAACAGAATTAGAAGCTTAATTTATAACAGAGATTTAAAATATGGCATCTCATAATGAATCAATAATAAGGGAACCGTTAATCACGGGAAAAGACATCACGTATGCCAAAATTACGGATGATATACTTTTTCCTGTTGAAAACAAAGCCAACAAAGCCTGGTGGATCGGTTTCATCGTAGCTTCTTTGGGCGCTTGCCTTTGGGTATTTGCGGTAAGCTGGACTTTTTGGTATGGTATAGGCTCGTGGGGGTTAAACAAAACAGTAGGCTGGGCCTGGGATATCACCGGATTTGTGTGGTGGGTAGGTATTGGTCACGCCGGTACGCTTATATCAGCTATCCTTTTATTGTTCCGTCAAAAATGGCGTAACTCCATTAACCGCTCGGCCGAAGCGATGACTATTTTCGCTGTAATTTGCGCGGCCACTTACGTAGTATCGCACATGGGCCGCCCGTGGATGGCTTTATATTGTTTACCAATACCAAACCAGTACGGCTCGTTATGGGTTAACTTTAACTCGCCGCTTATTTGGGACGTATTTGCAATATCAACTTACTTCTCGGTATCGTTAGTGTTTTGGTACACCGGTTTATTGCCTGATTTTGCTACCATCCGCGACCGTGCTACCGGTTTACGTCGCAGAATTTACTCTATCTGTTCATTTGGATGGACAGGTTCGGTAAAAACATGGCAGCGTTTTGAAACCGTATCATTAATATTAGCCGGTATTTCAACACCGCTTGTACTATCGGTTCACACCATTGTATCAATGGACTTTGCTACCTCGCTCGAGCCGGGATGGCATACTACTATATTCCCTCCTTATTTCGTTGCAGGGGCCATCTTCTCAGGTTTTGCCATGGTGCAAACGCTGTTATTGGTTACCCGTAAGGTATTAGGATTAGAGAATTATATTACCATGTTCCACATCGAATCAATGAACAAAATTATCCTGGTAACAGGGTCAATTGTTGGTGTGGCTTATTTAACAGAATTCTTTATAGCTTACTACTCAGGCGGCGAATATGAGCAATATACCTTCCTTAACAGGTTTATAGGGCCGTACTGGTGGGCAGGTTGTATGATGTACGGCTGTAACATACTCATGACCCAGTTAATGTGGTTTAAAAGGGTGCGTACCAGCATCGCTATTTCATGGGCGCTATCAATTGTAGTAAACATCGGTATGTGGTTTGAGCGTTTTGTAATTATCGTTACCTCGCTTCACCGCGATTATATCCCTTCAAGCTGGGCTATGTTTTATCCAACCTGGGTTGACGTAAGCGTGTTTATCGGATCTATCGGTGTATTCTTTACCTGCTTCTTGTTGTTTATACGTTTCTTCCCTTCAATTGCTATTGCAGAAGTGAAATTATTGGTTAAGAGCTCAAGCGAGCAGGCTAAGAAGAAATTAATTGACGAGGGGCATTTAGAGCCATCGCAAGTTGAATTCTATAAAGAGACGTTGATCAATTATGATAGTGTTGAAATATCTGATTACGAAAAAGCATAAACCGAAATGAGCAACACCAAATATATTTTAGGCCTTTTTGATGATCCCGATGAAATGATGCACGGGATTGATAAGCTACAAAAAAATAGTATCCCTATTTATGATGTATATACCCCAATGCCTATACACGGCATTGAAGCTAAATTGGGTATTAAAGAATCCCGCTTAGGTTATGCAGCTTTTATGTTTGGCTGTTTAGGCGGTACGGTAATATTCAGTATGGTTTATTACTTCCTGGTACATGACTGGCCTATGAACATTGGCGGTAAACCCGCTTTTGCCATACCGGATTTTATCCCGGTTACTTTTGAGTGGACCGTATTATATACCGCTTTTGGTATGACATTTACGTTTTTTTACGCCACGCACCTTTTTCCGGGGCGTGCGCCAAGAGTGATGGACTTTAGAGCAACTAATGACCGTTTTGTGATAGCAATTGATGCTAAAGGAAACATACCGCACGAGGATATCACCAATGTATTAAAAGAAGCAGGAGCAGTAGAAATTAAGCATAACGACAGAAAATATGTTAGCTATGAATAAATTTAAAGTATTGGGTTTAGCGGTGATCACTATTACTGCATCGATTGTTGTTACATCGTGCAAAGATAAAAGGAGCACCGGTTGGGAATATGCCCCCAATATGTATGAACATATCGCATTTGACCCGGATCAGAAGAATCCGAATTTTAAAGATGGTAAAACAGCGCAGGTACCACCGGCCGGAACAATACCGGTAGGTTTTGTTAAGTTTGATTATCCAGGCACAAAAGATGGTTACGAACTGGCGGGCGCCGAAGTAAAAAGCCCGCTGCCGCAAACACAGGCTAATTTTGCCGATGGGGCTATATTGTTTTCGCATTTCTGCTCTCCATGCCACGGTGCAACCGGGCAGGGCGATGGCTTAGTGGTAGCACATGGCTTTCCGCCGCCGCCGTCTTATTCAAAAGGGCAGTCATCACGCGGTGGCAATATGAAGGACCTGACCGATGGTAAAATTTATCATACAATAACTTATGGTAACGGTGCTATGGGATCATACGCATCGCAACTGGCACCTGATGAACGCTGGAAAATAGTTATGTACGTTCACCATTTACAAACCTTATAAGAATTAAAATTTAATGAAGACTCATAATAATTTTGACGAACGATTTGAATTTACAGGTAGTGTAAAAACCTGGAGCCTTATCGCTATAGTTGTAGGTGTACTGGTTGTAGCTTTAGGCTTCCTGACCGGCGCCGGTGAGCGCACATTTGCCAATTTACTGTTAATGGGCTATTATTTTACCTGCGTATGTATATGCGGCGTATTCTTTTGTGCTTTACAATATGTGGCGCAGGCCGGTTGGTCGGCTTCAATACTGCGTATCCCGCAGGCATTTGCCCGCGCATTGCCTTATGCAGCCGGTTTATTGATACTGATAGTTATTGCCGGTTTAAGTTTAACCCATACGGGCGTAAGCGAAGAGGGTAAGCAAACGGTTATTCCATATTTATATAAAACATGGGCTACCAAAGGCCTTACCGATCCTAACAGCGGCATTTATGACTCGCTTGTTGCAGGGAAATCAGGATTTTTAAATGTTCCTTTTTTCTTAACAAGAATAATAGGTTACCTGGTATGCTATTCAATATTGGGATTATTGTTAGTGAAATACTCTAATAATGAGGATGAAATAGGCGGTATGTCTAATTATGACAAAAGCTTTAAAGTTGCCTGTGTGTTCATGGTTATATTTGGCTTTACTGTTCCATTGTTCGCTTTTGACACCATCATGTCATTAGAAGCACGCTGGTTCTCAACCATGTTTGGCTGGTATAATTTTGCAGCCTTATGGGTTAGCGGTTTATCGGTGATCACTTTAGTGGCCATTTATTTAAGAAAGCAAGGTTATTTTACATGGATAACCGAAGATCATTTGCATAACCTTGGGCAGTTAATGTTTGGCTTCTCGGTATTCTGGACTTACCTATGGTTTGCACAGTTCTTGTTAACATACTATGCTAACATTCCTGAAGAAGCTGAGTATTTTTACAGAAGGTGGGAGCCTGAGTTTAAACCGTGGTTTTGGTTAAACATTGTTATCAACTTTGCTACACCATTATTAGTGTTAATGGCACGTGATTCAAAACGCGCTGTTCCGATCTTAAAAACAGCTTGTATAATTTTAATATTAGGCCACTGGCTTGATTACTGCAAATGATTATGCCGGGTTCTGTTGGCCCGCAATCGAGCTGGATGGTAGAGATCAGCTGGATAGAAGCAGGTGTATTTATTGGTTTTGCAGGGTTATTTACTTTCACTATGCTAACCGCATTAAGTAAGTTTAAATCGCTTGCGCCTAAAAATCACCCGTTGCTTGACGAGAGCCTGCATCATCACATTTAATAATTATAAATTTTACAACACAATACAGAATACCAAACCAATAATACAATGGGATTCAAAAGATTAATAGATTCTAAAAAACTACTTTCGCTTTTCGCGGTGTTTACGCTTTTTGGCACAAACCTGTTAATGGCGCAGGATACAGCGGCCCCTGCGGCTGCAACCGCAAGCGCCGATCCGGCGGCAGCGCAAACAGCCATGTGGATGGGCGTTGCGTACTATGCTTTAATTTTCCTGGTACTATGTTTTGTTATAGGCATTGTAGGTAAAATTTTGAAAGTGTATGACCTTACTCAGCAAATTCAAAATAAAAAGGAAATGAACTGGAACAATATAATGGGTATAGTATGTATCCTGTTCCTTATAGCTGGTGGTTATGGCGCTTACTGGTCAATAACTGTACAGGGTGCAATGTCATTACCCGAAGCTGCTTCGTTGCATGGTGTTAAAATAGACGATATGTTTTTAACAACTACTATCATCACCATGATCGTATTTGTTATTACCCAGGTATTATTGTTTTGGTTCCTGTTCAGGTACCGGGCAACAGGTAAAAGAAAAGCTTACTTTTTGCCGCATAACGACACCATCGAAAAAGTATGGACCATTATACCTGCAATTGTATTAACGGTATTGGTTATATTCGGATTTTTTACCTGGCAGGAAATTACCAACAGTACTGATGCCAAAGGCGAATCGTCAATTAATATTGACATTACCGGCCACCAGTTTGCATGGGAATTGCGTTATCCCGGCCCCGACGGAAAATTGGGTAAAAAGAATTTTACTTTAAGCGATCCTAATAATATTTTGGGTGTTGACTTTAAGGATAAAAATTCATTTGACGATTTGAAGGCTGATACGCTGGTATTGCCGGTAAATAAACTGATCAGGTTAAATATTTTTGCACAGGATGTTATCCATAGCGTTTATCTGCCTCACTTTAGGGTGCAACTGAACGCAGTACCGGGGCTACCTACTTTCTTTAGGTTTACACCTACCATTACTACCGATGAAATGCGCAGGAAAACAGAAAACCCGAACTTTGAATACCTGCTTTATTGCAACAAAATATGCGGTACCGCTCACTATAATATGCAAAAAGTGGTGCGCGTGGTTTCTGTTGAAGAATACAATAAATGGATAGCCACACAAAAACCTTATTTAACCGATGCGTTGAAAAAGGAATTGAATATTGCAACAGCAGCAGCAGATCAAAAAAAGAATTTATCACAAAATAGGTTAGCGTTAAACAATTAATTAGCGATTATGTCAACATTAGCAGTTCACGATCACGGAGTAGTACACCACGAAGAAGGTCACGAACACCACCATAAGGCCACTTTTTTAAATACATACGTATTTAGCCAGGATCATAAAATGATCTCCAAGCAATTCCTGATAACAGGTATTACTATGGCGTTCTTCGCGATGATCATGTCGATACTATTCAGGATACAATTAGCTTATCCGGAAAGCAAATTCGAATTATTACATGTATTATTGGGCCGTTTTGCCCCCGAAGGCCGTATAGATCCTAACTTCTACATGTCATTGGTAACCATTCATGGTACCATCATGGTATTCTTTGTGTTAACAGCAGGCTTAAGCGGTACTTTTGCCAATTTATTGATACCACTGCAGATAGGTGCGCGTGATATGGCTTCGCCATTTGTAAATATGCTTTCTTACTGGTTCTTTTTAATAGCCAGCGTTATCATGCTATCAGCGTTCTTTGTAGAAAAAGGCCCTGCAAGCGGTGGCTGGACAATATATCCGCCGTTATCGGCCTTACCAAAAGCCATGAACGGCTCGGCCGAGGGTATGACGCTTTGGTTGATCAGTATGGTTGCTTTCATTGCATCATCATTAATGGGTGGTATTAACTACGTAAGTACCGTATTAAACATGCGTACCAAAGGTATGGACCTTTGGAAAATGCCTTTAACTATATGGGCTCTGTTCCTTACCGCTATATTAGGTGTGTTGGCATTCCCGGTACTGGTTGCCGGTGTGGTATTATTGATATTTGACCGCAGCTTTGGCACAAGCTTCTACCTGTCAGACATTGTATTGCAGGGACATGTAATGCCAATGGAAGGCGGTAGCCCTATATTGTTCCAGCACTTATTCTGGTTCCTGGGCCACCCGGAAGTATATATCATCATTATGCCTGCAATGGGTATATCGTCTGAAATTTTATCAGTAAACTCACGTAAACCCATTTTCGGTTACCATGCGATGGTTTACTCATTAATAGGTATCGTGGTATTATCATTTATTGTATGGGGGCACCACATGTTTGTTACCGGGATGAACCCATTTTTGGGTGGTGTGTTTATGATAACGACGCTTATCATCGCGGTACCATCGGCAGTAAAAACATTTAACTGGCTGGCTACGCTGTGGCGGGGTAATATTAGGTTTACACCGGGCATGTTGTTTGCTATCGGTATGGTTTCATTCTTTATCTCTGGTGGTTTAACAGGTATATTTTTAGGTAATGCCGCGTTGGATATTAACCTGC
>Ga0206890_1227_pt1 | contig 16356 bp, 15 predicted proteins | sample Alteio_BWOrgHeat_58_FD_152960 | JGI IMG/M metagenome (GOLD analysis project Ga0206890, IMG submission 152960) | Enriched cells from forest soil in Barre Woods Harvard Forest LTER site, Petersham, Massachusetts, United States - Alteio_BWOrgHeat_Nextera6 ... | reverse complement strand
CCGGGTGAAGCAAGTGCAATCTCTCTGGCTTTAGAAACTAAAAACCCTGTTTTGATTATTGATGAGAAAAAAGGTAGAAAAATAGCCCAAGAACTAAATATAACTATAATTGGAACCCTGAAAGTTTTACTCATTGCTAAAAATAAAGGCGTGATTGTTTCAGTCAAACAATTGATCGATGAGTTGAAAAAGCATTCTTTTAGATTTAATAAGGCAGTATTGGACGAAGTTTTAAGACTTGCTGGAGAAGACTAATCTACTCTACCACCGGCAACTGAATCGTAAACGTCGACCCCTTCCTTTCCTCGCTGGTTACTTCAATCGTCCCATTATGGTTCTCGATGATCTGTTTGGATATGCTGAGGCCTAATCCTGTGGACTGCTCACCCCTTATACCCGGTCTGCGGGCCTTTGAAAAACGCTCAAAAATATGCGGGATCATATCTGCAGGGATACCCAGGCCATAATCCCGCACTTCTATTATCGCATGGTCATTCTTTACACTCAGATAGATGTCGATCTTATTATTTTCCTTAGAGAATTTAAGCGCATTGGTGATCAGGTTGTCCATCACCCGCTGAAATTTTTCGCCGTTGATCTCCACAAAAACCTGGTTTTTTGAACTGATGAGTACAATGTTGTTTTTAGCCCCCTTTTGTACTTTCCATTCATTAATAATCCTTTTAATAAAATGGTTAAGCTCAGTTCGTTGTGTTTCAATAATGTTGATATTCTCATTATTGGCAGCATCGAGCAAGTCGGCGATAATTCCGCGGGCCTTTACGCATGAGGTCTTGATCATTTCGAGGTTCTCGCGGGTATCTTTGTCAATCTCTTCCATCTCCATCATCATCGTAAGGGTTTCAATTGCCGCTATCGGGTTGCGGAGGTCATGTGCCACCATACCCAATATTTCGTTCTTAAATGCACCTGCCTTTTCAATGTCGATATTCTTGTCCCTGATATCGACAAGCTGCATAAAATAGCTGGATTTATAGGAATAGAAATACCTCGAAATAAAGTAAAAGCAAAACAACAACGTTACCGAAATAATCTCGTTGTAAACCATTTCCATTGCCTCGGCCTGGATATAATATAAAAGACCTGTGAAGATGATCTCAACAATCACGATCATCAGTATAGTCTCGTCATTCTCAAACACAAATACTACACTGATAATGCTCAGGGCTGTCAGGTACAATACCAAAGCGTTTCTTGGGTCGGAAGTGGCTATAAAGCTCGAGAACATGCCACAGAAGATAATGTACAGGGAAAACAAAAAAACAAAAATGCCCATAACAATATTTGCTTTCTTCTGTTTCCTATACCAGTATATCAGCGCATAACTGCCGCCAAGGAAAATCGGGGTTATGGCAATGTAAAGCCAGTTGGTAAAATTAAACTCAGGGTAATTTTGGGCTCTTGTAATGCTTTCAGGGAAAACAGAATAGAGTATACGTAATACTAAGTTGAGGATCAAAAAGATAATACAGCCGGTTCTTGCGGCAACCAAATTTTTTAAAGTATAATAGTCGCGGTACGAAGATTTGTGCTTACCCAGGATCCTGTGATTAGGCTGATTACTCAAGACTTTAGTTTAATTGTATATCAAAAGTATAAATTTATATGGTTAAACACAAGTGTGTTTAAGGCCTGATTATGATTTATTTAGCTTTGCGACAGACAAAATGTCGGCTAACATTATTTTTTGATGACATTTTTTCATTTTAGCTTAACTGGCAATTGTTTTGACATCCATAGCACATGAACTTTAATAACTTTACGATAAAAGCCCAGGAGGCCGTTCAGAAAGCTTCCGAAATTGCAACCGGTAATCAACAGCAGGCAATTGAGAATGCTCATTTGCTTAAGGGATTGTTACTGGTTGATGAGAATGTTATCAGCTATTTATTAAAAAAATTGAACGTTAACCTTAACCGGTTGAACGAAACGCTTGACGAGCAGATCGCCTCGTTCCCAAAGGTGAGTGGAAGCAATGTTTATTTATCTTCTGATGCCAATTCGGCCTTGCAGAAAGCGCAATCCTACCTCAAGGAATTTAAGGACGAGTTTGTATCCGTTGAACATATCCTGTTGGGAATATTGGCCGCAGGCGGCAAAACAAGCACGATTTTAAAGGATCTTGGTGTGAACGAAAAGGACCTGAAAAAAGCCATCATCGCCCTACGCGGCGACAGCAAAGTAACAGACCAAAACGCCGAAGCTACCTACAACGCCCTGAATAAATATGCGCGTAATTTGAATGAATACGCCGAATCAGGCAAGCTTGATCCGGTGATTGGTCGTGATGAGGAAATAAGGCGGGTTATTCAGATATTATCACGTCGTACAAAGAACAATCCCATCCTCGTTGGCGAGCCAGGCGTTGGTAAAACTGCCATCGCTGAGGGTATTGCCTTTAGGATCATTAAAGGTGACGTGCCGGAGAATCTGAAATCAAAAACTGTATTTTCCTTAGATATGGGGGCGCTCATTGCCGGCGCTAAATATAAAGGTGAATTTGAAGAACGCTTAAAAGCGGTGATCAAGGAAGTGACCCAGGCCGATGGCGAGATCATCCTGTTTATTGATGAGATACATACCCTTGTGGGTGCCGGTGGCGGCGAAGGTGCTATGGATGCTGCAAACATCCTGAAACCTGCTTTAGCCCGTGGTGAACTAAGGGCCATAGGTGCAACTACACTCAACGAGTATCAGAAGTACATGGAAAAGGATAAAGCCTTAGAGCGCCGTTTCCAGATGGTATTGGTAGATGAACCTGATACCCAGGATGCCATTTCAATTCTGCGTGGATTGAAAGAACGTTACGAAACCCACCATAAGGTGCACATTAAGGACGAGGCTATTATTGCCGCCGTTGAGATGTCGCAGCGCTATATTTCCGACCGGTTTTTGCCGGATAAGGCCATCGACCTGATGGATGAGGCCGCTTCCAAGCTACGTTTGGAAATGGATTCAGTACCCGAAGAAGTGGATGAGCTTGACCGCCGCATTATGCAGCTCGAAATTGAGCGTGAGGCCATTAAGCGGGAGAAGGATGATAAGCGGGTAAAGGAACTGAGCGAGGAGATCGCCAATCTTTCTGCCAGTCGTGATTCGCTGCGGGCACAATGGAAGAGCGAGAAGGATGTGGTAGATAATATAAACAGCAAGGTTGAGCAGATAGAAAACTATAAGCTTGAAGCCGAACAAGCCGAACGTGCCGGAGATTATGGCAAGGTAGCTGAATTACGCTACGGCCGCATCAAGGAAGCGCAGGATGAAGTTGAAAAACTGAAGGCCGCTTTATTGGAGAATCAGAAAGACCACCGCATGCTAAAAGAAGAGGTTACTGCCGAAGATATTGCCGGTGTAGTTTCCCGGTGGACAGGTATCCCGGTTTCGAAAATGATACAAAGTGAGCGCGAAAAACTGCTTCACCTGGAAGATGAGCTGCACAAACGTGTAGCCGGACAGGAAGAAGCCATTGAAGCGATAAGCGATGCTATTCGCCGCAGCCGGGCAGGTTTGCAGGATAAGAAGAAACCTATAGGCTCATTCATTTTCCTTGGTACCACAGGGGTTGGTAAAACCGAGCTGGCAAAAGCGCTGGCAGAGTATCTGTTCAATGATGAAGGCGCTTTGATCCGTATTGATATGTCGGAATACCAGGAGCGCCATGCCGTGTCCCGTTTGATCGGTGCGCCCCCAGGTTATGTGGGTTATGATGAAGGCGGTCAGTTGACCGAAGCCGTGCGACGTAAACCTTATAGTGTGATTCTGTTGGATGAGATCGAAAAAGCACACCCAGATGTATTCAACATCCTGTTGCAGGTTTTGGATGATGGCCGCTTGACTGATAACAAGGGCCGTGTGGTGAACTTTAAGAACACCATCATTATTATGACCTCAAATATCGGCTCAAACATCATCCAGGAAAACTTCCAGGATTTTGAGGATAGTGATAAGGAGCAGGTAATCGCCAAAACAAAGAACCAATTATTCGAACTGTTGAGGCAAACTATCCGTCCTGAGTTTTTGAACAGGATAGATGAAATCATCATGTTCACACCGCTTAGCCGCGATGAGATTGCCGACATTGTAAAACTGCAATTCAGGCAGGTACAGCATACCCTGGCCGACATGGGTATCGAAATAGAAGCCTCGGAAGAAGCTTTAGACTGGCTGGCTCAATTGGGTTACGATCCGCAATTTGGCGCACGTCCGTTAAAGCGCGTGATCCAGAAGAAGATCCTGAACGAACTGTCAAAGGAAATTTTGGCCGGGAAAATAGATAAGGACAGCAAAATTAAGCTGGATATGTTTGATAATAAGTTTGTATTCATCAACGCATCACAGCCTGTCCATGCGGAAGCTAAATAACTGCTAACTAATAATCCATCATATATAATAAAAGCCACCTAATGGGTGGCTTTTATTACTTAAAACTGTCCTGTTGTGTAGGTGTTCCATTTAGAATGTGGAACATTTGGAACGCCTGGAACGTTTTGGAACACCTCCACAGGAGTCCTTTGGACCGCAATAGTTAATAAATTTTCGATTAAGAAAATCATAATTAAGGCTAAGCCCTCTCCATTAGGAGAGGGGGTTGGGTTGGGCTGCAACATTCAAGCAAAATTTTACTCGGCGGGTACGGAATGATGCTCGTGCATAAACCACCATTGGCCATCAATCTTTTTGAAACCAATGGTGAGGCGGAAAGGTAAATAGTCAGCCTTTTCGCCCGCATGCTCATCAATACAGCGCATGGAGGCATGGCAGAAAGCCACATCTTCGCCCGCGTAAACATTCAGCTCTACAATATCAAATACGCTGGCGCTATTTTGGGGGCAATTGAAAAAAAGACCCCACGTTTTCATGTACGCGTCTATTCCCCTCGACTCAAACGGAGGTGGAACATCGTACATCACCATATCCTTATGATGGTGGGCCAGGATACCATCATAATTCTTTTCTCTTACAGCACTCGCCCAATTCTGAACAAGTTCCCTGATTTGATCTTCGTTTGTCATTGTATTATTTTTTTGATAAACAAAAGTAACCAGGTGCTTCAAACTTAATACGTTGCGAAAAAGACAATCCAACGGGTGTTTTGCGACAATAATATATTGGATTTTTCGTCCCCGCAGGGTCTCTCGCAGAGGACCCTGCGCTGCACTATCATTAAACTATATTAACGATACCCCATTCGCATCCGTCGTCAATACCTCACTCATATAGTCCAAAAAAGGCCGCATTTTTATGTATACCTCATTCACTTTATATATAAAATCAGCACTCAAAACCTCTTCATCGGTAAACTCGTGCTTCAAAATAAATTGTTTATAGCGCAGCAGATCATTGGCCGGGTGGTCCTTTGCATAGCCCCGCGGCATGGTGCTCAACTTTTCACCTCTTATCTTCTCAAATGTTTTCACAAAAGTATTGTCGCTGAGTAGCTTTCGCCAGGTTTCGTAATTCAAATCAATATCTTCCCGTATTCTCTTCAAATCGTCGGGCACAGGTCCCCAAAAGCCTCCTGCCAGGAATGAGTTCCCCGATTCTACCCTGAAATAATACCCGCCTCTTAATTTTTTGGTAGCTCTTTTAAAACCCCCGCTCCAATGTTTGTTGTAGGGCGTTTTTTCCTTCGAAAAACGGACGTCACGATATATCCTGAATAAGCTTTTTTTACCCGAAATAGTTTCTATTTGATCATGTTTGGTCAGTTCGGTCAATAAAGCGTCTGCAAAGGCAATGATATTGCCCTGAGCTTCTGTATACCTTTCCTTATGTGCGTTGAACCATTCCCGGTTGTTGTTTTCTGAAAGGTCTCTTAAAAAATCTACCGAATCCTTTTTTATACTAATTACAGCCATTTTGCTCAGTCGAAATTTCTGAAAAGCAATTTTACTGAATATTTCCGGGAGTGGTTGGAGGAGTGTTAATAATTGGTGCATTTTCTGTAACCGGCGATACTCCGGCATCAGCCTGAGTATCGGTAGTACCTTGAGTTTGCGGAACAGCCGGTTGCGGAAGTATACCGGCCTGCATATCGGCAGCACCGGCCTTAAAGCCCCTGATCACCCAAAACACGCAATAAACGCTTATCCATATGGAAAATGCTGCCGACCATTTGGCAAAACCATAACTCCAGTATTTGGTAAACAGGTGTTCAACCATTATAAATTCAAATATTGGCGGGAAAAGCAGGATCAGCGATAAAGGTGCAATCAGCAACGCCTCAAATTTGCTGTACCGGGCTCTGTGCTGCCACTTTTGTATCTCTGTCCATGGCGAAAAGGGATGGGAGAGCCTTACATAATCGTTGTTATAACCCACTGTATAATCCAATACGTTAAGGTCTGGATTGTTATAGATACTGAAAGAGATGATTTTTGAGGCCTGCAATAATTCGTAAAAGTGATTGTTAAGGATCAGGAAATAAAGCATGATCATGGCAAATAGCCAGGGCATGATCATGGGAATAACATCCAGTTTGGCCAGAGTCATAAAGCCCACATCTACAGACGAGATCATGGATGCCGAAAAAAGGAAGTACACAATCACGCATAGGATCATCCACACCGATACCTTGTTCATCCTGTTTGATATATCATCAAGTTTATCTGTCAGGCGCTTATTGTAGTCCTTTAAATCCTCAACAGTGTTGGTGGTAATAAAATCGAATATTTCCTGGTTCTTCATAGCAATGAATATTTAATGATTATTTATTCAGACCCTCTCCTTGTCTGTAAAGACTGTTTTGAAGAGGTTGGATGGAGAGGCCAATGATTAATTAAAAGTAAAATATTATCTGTTTATAATAAAATAAAAAGATAATAAATTATTGACTTTTAGCTTACTGAGTAGACTTGCGAAGTTTTTAAAACCTCGTAAGTCTTTCCTTGCAGTTTATGAGATTATGGATTAATAATGTCCCTTTAGTGAGTAAACATTTATTGTTTCAGCATCTAAACTATAAATTATCCTGTGCTCACGATTAATTCGTCTTGACCACTTACCAGTTAATTCGTGCTTTAATGCTTCTGGTTTACCAATGCCCTCAAATGGAGTTTCACGTATAGATTGAAGTAACTCTTTAATTTTTTTCTGTACACCTGTATTGCCGCTTTTTTTCCAATCGTCGAGATGAGATAATGCTTTAGGCGTAAATATTACTTCCATAAATTGTCAACATCTACTTTAACCCCTTTGCCCGCTTTAATATCTTCATCTCCTTGAAGTACCATAGCCACAAATTCAGGGTCATAAGCCGATTGCTTCTCTTCAAAGGAAATCTTAAAAGCTTTCATAAAAGTTTTTAAAGCATCAAGTTGCTCTTTATTGTCAGGATGGACGATTAATGTTTCCATAAAACAAATTTAAAACAATTTAACCAAAAAATATTGATTCCAAACTTGTTTGTGAAACTTCGAAGTCTTTACAGTAAAACAAACAACATACCTCATTAATGGTTATCCTGATAAATAATCAAGCCATGAAGAACTACGAAACCTTAGTGGACGCCACTAATGATCTATATAAAAGAGGATATACCGCCAACCTGAGTCTTGAGGGCGATACCATTGATGATAAGGAGCAGGACATACACATGGGCGCTGATGATTTCGAAATAGATGAGTTTTACCGTTTTGAGGGGCAAAGCAACCCGTCGGATATGTCAATTGTGTATGGGATAAGTTCGCCAAAATATAAACTAAAGGGGGTACTTGTAAATGCATACGGCACGTATGCAAACGACAGCTCATCAGCCATAGAAGCAAAGCTGCACCACAACCAGGTAAGCACAAATTTGCACGGGAGCGACAGGCCAACTGTCTGAAGTTTGCAAATTAACTACTGCAAACTAAAGCTGCGACAGCAACTTCCGCCCCCTTGATTGTATGGCTGCTGTACCATCGCGCATTAAAAACTGCACCTGCTCTTTTAACTCCTCGGCTATCCAGGGATAACGACCTCTGAGATTGAACAGGGCTTCACTGGCAAAAACTTTGACAGCAATTCGCACCTTTGGATCTATCATCCAGTCAAAAAGCTGTTCTACTGTAGGTTCAAGTTCGATTCCCTTTAATTTTTGTTGGATCGACAGGGGTGTTTTCCGGCCAGTAATATGCATTACCATTTTAGCGTAATGCCGTTTGCAGCTTTCATTTTTAACATCCTTGATGCGGCTGAACAGGCAATCAATGTCATTCAAATATAGCTCAGGCTTTTCAAGGAAAAGGTTTTCCAGTATCCATGCTGCCCGAAAAGCAACGTCCCTGTCAGGATAAAAGGTAATATCGATCAGATCATGCAGGGCAAACTCCTGCCTTTTTAAGATCGCGGTCAGCCTAATTACCTTTTTTTTCTCAAGGGTTGTACTAATCTCTTTTATTAATTCTTCGGAGGTAAGCATCTTAATGCTAAGATAATAAAATAAAAATCAGGGGGCGGGCAGGGCAAGTGAGGTAGTGGGGGCGGGTTGCTGCACTTTGTTATTAACGCACTTATGTACGATAGAAATATTTATTGTAGGATGGGTATAAACAAAAAAAGCCAGGCCTCGCGCCCGGCAAATTCTTTTTTGAAATCTATATCAATTTAACCTTTGTATTTTAACGTGAACCTTTTACTAAAGGTTACACGAAAATATAACTTAACTCGTTGTTTTTTAAGATACTTATGGAATTTACTTAAACTAAGCTAATCCTCGCAATGCAAATAACTCAATATCATGCTCCCCTTTGCGGCCAGCAAAGGCTCGGCATTGGGCATTATATTTTCCAGTTGTCTTGATAGATCTTCGGCTATCCAGGGGTAACGGTGGCGCAAATTAAAGAGTGCCTCGCTGGCGGATCCCCGCACGCTGACAAGCATTTTAGGGTCCTTCAACCAGTTGAAGCATAATTCAACTATATGTTCAAAATTGATCTCCTTTACTTTGCTTCGCACTTCTTTCGGCACTTCAGGCGAGGTAATGTGCATTATAATCTTAGCATAATGCCTTTTACAGCTATTAAAATCAACTTCTCCGGTACGTTTAATTAAATATTCAATATCCTCACAATAGTTTTCGGGGAATTTTACCAGCATGGTTTGCAGCAAACGGGATGCCTTTACCGCGATCTGTTGATCGGGATAAAAAGTAAGGTCCACCAATTCGCGCAACGTAAAGCTTTGCTGCTTTAGTTCATTTCGTAGTTTACTTCCCCTGAACGGCCTGTCGAAGGCCGAAATGTGTTGGATTAATTGTGACTGTGTCATTGGCTGTATAAATTTACTGCTACATTATACAGTAAATAAAGTCAAGTAATCAACATTGTGTTAATAACTTCGTTTTGGTTGGTGTTAAGTTGAAGTGTAAACTACAACTACTACAACTAATACAATCACCCCAACCAAAAAATCAACAAAAAACATACATTTGCTGTCCGATTTTAATTGCTAAAAATTACATGGTTAAGTTCAACCGTTTTACACTTGATAATGGCCTGCGGGTTATTGTACACGAAGATCACACCACGCCGATGGCTGTATTGAATATTTTATATGACGTTGGCGCCCGCGATGAGGACCCTGAACAAACGGGCTTTGCACATTTATTTGAGCACCTGATGTTTGGAGGCTCAATAAATATCCCGCAATATGATGAACCCCTGCAACGCGTAGGCGGCGAAAACAACGCTTTCACCAGCAACGATGTTACCAATTATTATATCACCCTGCCTGCGGCAAATATTGAAACTGCCTTTTGGCTCGAGAGCGACCGTATGCTGAGCCTCGCGTTTAGCGAAAAGAGCCTGGAAGTACAACGTAATGTAGTGATCGAAGAGTTTAAGCAGCGCTATCTCAATCAGCCTTATGGCGATGTATGGCTGCGTTTGCGCCCCCTGGCCTATAAAAAGCACCCCTACCAATGGGCAACTATTGGCAAGGAAATCAAGCATATAGAAGATGCAAGGATAGAAGATGTAAAGGCTTTCTTCAGCAAGCATTATAATCCGCAAAACGCCATTATGGTTGTTGGCGGTGATATCACAACCGAGCAGGCAAAGCAATTAGCCGAAAAATGGTTTGGGCCGATTCCTATGGGTGAAAAATATCACCGTAACCTACCCCAGGAGCCCGAACAGTATGAGGCACGCCGGGAAACCATTATTGCTAAGGTGCCTTTAAACGATGTATACATCGCTTTCCACATGCCTGCGCGCTTGGAAGATGGCTATTATGAGATCGACCTGGTATCAGATATCCTGTCCCGCGGAAATTCATCACGCTTATACCGCACTTTGGTTAAGGACAAGCAGCTTTTCAGCGAGATACATGCTTATAATATGGGAAGTTTCGACAGGGGCTTGTTCGTAATCGAGGGCAAACCCCTTGAAAACGTATCTATTGAAGCAGCAGAAGCCGCGATCTGGGAAGAGCTTGAAAAACTGAAGCAGGAGCCAATCCCGGCAGATGAACTAACCAAGGTGAAAAATAAAACTGAATCGACCATGGTATTTTCCGAAATGTCATTACTGGACAAGGCCATGAACCTGGCCCAGTTTGAACTGCTTGGCGATGCCGAAAATTTAAACAAGGAAACATCCAAATACCTCGCAATAACTGCGGAACAAATACAAGCCCAGGTTAACAAGGTATTCAGGAAGGAAAATTCATCAACATTAATTTATTTGGCGGAGAAAAGTTGAAGATGTTATAGTAGTTGTAAAGGTTGTACTGGTTAAATACCGTGTATCAACCAATACAACCAATATAGCACTTACAACCAATACAACTAAGACCATGATAGAAAGAACTATAGCACCCGAATTCAAAGACATCGATCATATTAAACTGATCAAACCAGAACATATCAAACTGGATAACGGCTGCGATATCTATTCCTTTAATTCCGGCGACCAGGAACTGGTGCGCATAGAGTGGATATTTTCAAATCTTCGTTTCGATCCGGCAAAACCTTTGTTGAACGTAGCGGTAAATACCATGCTTACCGAAGGAACATCAACCCTAAACGCATCGCAGATTGCTGATAAGGTAGATTTTTATGGTGCCTTTTTACAGGTTGACTATGGGTACGATAATTCACAGGTGGTATTATATACTTTAAACAAGCACTTAAAAAGTACCCTGCCGGTGATAAAGGACATCATTACTGATTCCATTTTTCCCGAAAGCGAACTCGAAACTTTTATCCGCAATCAGCAACAGAAACTGCAGGTAAGTCTGCAAAAAAATGATATTGTGGCCCGTCGCAAATTCAATAAGGCCCTTTATGGCAACACCATTTACGGTTTGAGTGCCGAATTTGAAGATTATAAAACTCTGCATCGCGATGATATGCTGTGGCATTTTAAACAAATGTACCAGCCATCAAATTGTGTTATAGTAGTAGCTGGAATGGTAGATAGTACTACTTTAGATCAGTTGATCTCAGCGTTTGGCGATAAGTGGGAAAATCCCACCGTAGAAGCAAATATTTCTCAGCCGGAGCTAAATCCTGCCAGCGAACACTTTTACTTTGTCGAAAAGCCTGACGCCCTGCAATCAGCCATACGCATGGGTTTACCCTCAATTACACGTACACATGCCGACTTCCCGGCATTACAAGTATTGAATACCGTTTTGGGCGGCTATTTTGGATCGAGGCTGATGGCCAATATCCGCGAGGATAAAGGCTATACTTACGGGATTGGGTCGGGTATCAGCTCATTAAACAAGGGCGGCGCGTGGTTTGTTGCAACCGAAGTAGGGGCGGATGTTTGCAAATCAGCCTTAACTGAAATAGAAAAGGAGATCAACCTGCTAAAAACAGAACTAATCTCAGAGGAAGAACTATCCCTTGTGCGCAACTACATGCTCGGCTCATTATTGGGCAGCCTGGAAAATGTAATGTCGCACGCTGATAAGTTCAAAAATATTCACTTCGCCGGGCTTGATTATGATTATTACGACAGGTATACTAATGTTGTGAAAACCATTACATCAGAAGAGCTACTGCAATTAGCCAATAAATACCTTGATTTGGATAAGTTTTATAAAGTGATTGTGGGCAAATATTAATTTGAAAATGAGTTGATTTGAATATTTGAAAATGGATTTTGAGCCCGCCTGTTCAATTGTTCACACTTGAGCGAAGGCCGTTGTGAGCGTCCACGCTCACGATACAAGTTCAGTTCATTTTCTCAATCTGCGTCCCGATAGCTATCGGGATCAGTGTAATCCAAGAAATCAGTGATTCAAACAATCTTCGCGTTAGGGACAAAAGTGGATACCGGCCATAGCGCCTAATGCCTGAAGGCGTATGAACGGATGGCCCGACCGCTTGTAAGCGGGAACGCCCTAATCAGTTTGCAGTCCCGATGGCTATCGGAATGGGTTTGCAGTTAGCAGCTATAGAAGCAGCCCCTTTCAACTCAATTTTATAAATAACAATTAATAACTCACAACATTTCCAACTATACTATCCTTACAACCAACTGCCACCTCAACAACTATCATCTTAACCTCACATTTTCTTATCAAACAATAAATTCGAAATCGTAATTCCGAAATTCGAAATAAAAAGCTATCTTTGTCCGGCAAATAATAAATCCAAATAATTATTTGCCATGCAATTAGATCCCTCCAAATTTGTCGCCGAAGGTTTAACTTACGACGACGTTTTACTACTCCCGGCTTATTCAGAAGTTTTACCGCGTGATGTTGACACAGGTTCTTTTTTAACCAAAAAGATCAGGTTAAACATTCCTATTCTTTCAGCTGCTATGGATACAGTTACCGAATCGGCGCTGGCTATTGCTATTGCCCAGGCAGGTGGAATAGGCATTTTGCATAAAAACATGACCATACAGGCCCAGGCAGATGAGGTGCGTAAAGTAAAACGCTCAGAAAGCGGCATGATACAGGACCCGGTTACACTACACGAGGCATCAACAGTTGCCGATGCAGTAAAGATCATGCGTGAGTTCAGGATAGGAGGTATCCCCATTATTGATGGCGACCGCAAGCTGAAAGGCATCATTACCAACCGCGACCTGCGTTTTCAAAAGGATATGAACCTTCCGGTAAGCGATGTTATGACGAGTGCCGACCTGATCACCGCGCCGCAGGGCACCACGCTTTTCCAGGCTGAAGAAATATTACAAAATCATAAAATAGAAAAACTACCTGTGGTTGATAAAGACGGCTATTTGCGCGGACTGATCACCTTTAAGGATATCCAAAAATTCAAAAACTTCCCCAGCGCATGCAAGGATGAATACGGCCGTCTGCGTGTTGGCGCCGCTGTTGGTGTATCTGCTGATAATATCGAACGTGTAAAAGCCCTTGTGAGCGCAGGTGTTGATGTGATCACTGTTGATACGGCCCACGGTCACTCAAAGGGCGTTATCGACATGGTGAAAAGTGTGAAATCGCTGTTCCCGGATGTGCAGGTGATCGCCGGTAACATCGCCACAGGCGAAGCTGCTATAGCACTTGCCGATGCTGGTGCAGATGCTGTGAAGGTTGGTATAGGACCTGGTTCTATCTGCACCACGCGTATTGTGGCAGGAGTAGGCGTTCCGCAGTTATTTGCGGTTTATGAGTGTGCCAAGGCATTGGAGGGCCGCGGTATCCCGGTTATTGCCGATGGGGGTATTAAGCAAACGGGCGATATAGTAAAGGCCATTGCGGCAGGCGCAAGTTCCATCATGGCAGGATCATTATTTGCTGGTGTTGAGGAATCGCCTGGAGAAACTATTATCTATGAGGGCCGTAAATTTAAATCGTATCGCGGCATGGGTTCAGTAGAGGCAATGGATAAGGGCTCGAAAGATCGTTATTTCCAGGATGAGACTGATGTGGTAACCAAATTGGTTCCCGAAGGCATCGTTGGCCGCGTACCTTACAAAGGAACGCTTGCAGAAGTGATCTACCAATACATTGGTGGCCTGCGTGCAGGCATGCACTATTGCGGGGCAGCTACAATTGAACAGTTACAACAAGCCAAATTTGTCCGCATCACTGCCGCCGGTATGCGCGAAAGCCACCCGCACGATATAACGATAACAAAGGAAGCACCTAATTATACGCGGTAGTTATTGGTTGTACTTGTTGCAGGGGTTGTATTGGTTAAAAAATTTGCGCAATCATCTAATCGAAATAATCAACGGTTCAGACACATTCAATAAATCAATAATTCGATAATTCAATAATTAAAAATGACCTCCATCTGCGTCTTCTGCGGTTCCAGTTTCAACGGTGATCCTGTATTAAAACAAGCTGTTGAGCAATTGGCTGAGTTAATGATCAATCGTGATATCACCTTGATTTACGGTGGGGGCAATGTAGGCGTGATGGGGCTGCTAGCCGATGCTATTCTTCAGCGAGGCGGCAAGGCGATAGGCATTATTCCGCAGTTTTTAATGGATAAGGAAGTTGGCCATTCAGGACTGACTGAACTGCATATTGTAGAAACCATGCACCAGCGCAAGCAGTTGATGAGCGATCTTTGCGATGGTATTATCATGCTCCCGGGAGGTTTCGGAACCCTGGAGGAATTTTTTGAAGTATTAACATGGCGGCAATTGAGTTTGCATGATAAACCTATAGGTGTGCTCAATGTTAATGGCTTTTATGATCTCCTGCTCCTGCAAATGGATGTAATGGTGGAACAGAAATTTTTAAAACCGGCAAATCGTAATCTGGTGCTTACCTCAGGTGATCCTATTGAACTTATCGCCCTTATGGAGAGCTTTGTTGCCGAACCAGGTGACAAATGGTTCAAGGACAGAAATTTGACCTGAGTTTATCTGCACATCTGAAATCCACACATCAAAAATCATCTGCACATTCTCCCATCTGAAATCTGCACATCTACAACACCGGCCTTGGGTTACCCGGAAGCGGGGTATTTGGTGTTGGCGGCGGAGGCGGGGTGTTTGCCGGCGGTGGACTCAACGGACCCTGGGTTGCAGGTGTTGGAGTAACAGCAGGAGCTGGCGCTGGGGCAGTGGCTGGTGCCGTAGCAGCAACAGTAGATGCACCACCCCCGCTTTGTATAGCTGCCATATCCCTGAACGATGGAAAATCAGCCATGGCAGTGTGAGGGGCCGAGTATAAAACATACTTCCCCGTCATCCCTATGGCGCTTCCCTCATCATCATAAGTTCCGCCAGGTGCCAGGTTGAGCGAACGGGTGGTTAACCATGTACCATCATTGGATTGCTTATACAGCGTAAAATCCATTGAAACAGTGTTGTTATTGGTAAGCGTGTAATGGATCACATGCGAGCGCCCTACAGTCTTCTGGGATTGTGCAACAGCTATGTATTGATTATTATCCTGCTGCGCCTTGGTTTGCGCTTTCAGCGCCGTAACCGAAAAAAATATTACGATGGCAATTGTAAAAAGTAGCGGTTTCATTTTGCAATGGATTTAGGTTTGTGTGATAATTATTTCTATAACCATTTGATTCTAAATTTATAAATAAGTTTAAATATTCTCATCAATTATTTTCTCTTCTGATTTGCAGGCGTTTCAAAAGGCTCAAAAGTAGTATTTACAGTAATAATTACTTATTTAATGCTTACAAAACGGCCCGTAAAAATGGCTTGTTTTAACTTGTACCAACATGTACAGTCTGTGATTTCCGATTTCACGCCCCGCGTTGATAAATTTGTTTCAGCAACACCGAATCGTTAATATGATTTATGAAAACATTCAATGCTAAGTAATATGAATAAGTCGGTTAAAATAGTTCAGTACCTATTTGCAATTGCACTGATTGGCTTTGGTTCATTGCATCTTATTACTGGCGATTTTGTTTCTGGCCGGGCAATTCCACTACCTCATACTAACTCATTATATATCTATTGGGCATACGTTACAGGTGTTTTGTTTATTATAACCGGTTTGGCTATTTTGATAGGCAGACAAATAAAACTATTATTAATAGCGGATGGCATAGTAGTTTTTGCCTGGGCGTTTCTGCGAAGTTTTGCCGCCCTTATAAACCACCACCCAATTTATGATGGCCTTCTTACAAATACAGGCAAGGGCTTGGCTTTAACCGGCAGTTTGATGATTGTTGCATCCTCCATGCTGGTAAGGCACGTTAAGGATACCAATCGGTTTTGGACCTACGATTACCTCGATAACAAGTTGACGAAGATCGGCTTATATTTTATTGGCATTTTCCTGATCATCTGCGGAGTGCAGCATTTTATTTTCACTGTATTCTGTGCATCGCTGGTACCCACATGGATTCCCGGGCATATGTTCTGGACTTATTTTGCAGGCGTGGCGCTTATATCGGGGGGTATTGGTATAATGCTAAAACCTACACGGCCACTTGCGGCA
>Ga0206890_1225_pt1 | contig 16364 bp, 15 predicted proteins | sample Alteio_BWOrgHeat_58_FD_152960 | JGI IMG/M metagenome (GOLD analysis project Ga0206890, IMG submission 152960) | Enriched cells from forest soil in Barre Woods Harvard Forest LTER site, Petersham, Massachusetts, United States - Alteio_BWOrgHeat_Nextera6 ... | reverse complement strand
CTCTGGCGGACGCAACTCCGGTGGCCGAGGCCCCGGCGGTCGCAGCGGACGCCCAGGCAATCGCCCAGGCGGCAGCCGCTCCGGCCCCGCCCGCCGCGGCCAATAAACCTACGGAAACAACTCCGCTCTGCCGCCAACCAACCGCAGAGCGGAGTCGCTTGCATTCCTTTGAGTAGTCATATTGTGGGCTTTGTTGCAATTGCTCTCGTTGCCTTTGATCAAGCCACCCAAGAAGTGTCATCCTGAGCGAAGTTGCTCACGCACTTTGTGAGCAACGGAGTCGAAGGACCTGCGGTTGCAGTTGTTTGTTCTGGGTCAAAGCCCGATGTCAGAAAACATCCCCAACCTGACCGAGTTCAACACCATCGTCCACGACGACAAAGACTTCGTCCTGCGAATCGTGCAACCCGGGCTCGCCGGCCTCATGGACGGCTCCGTCTCCACCCTGGCCCCCATCTTCGCCACGGCCTTCGCGACCCACAACTCGCGCACCACGCTGCTCATCGGGCTCGCCACCGCAGTAGGAGCCGGAATCTCCATGGCCTTCTCAGAAGGCCTCTCCGACGACGGCACGCTCACCGGACGCGGAAACCCCATCTTCCGTGGCATAGTCACCGGCCTGATGACCTTTCTCGGCGGCTTCCTCCACACCCTTCCGTTCCTCATCTCCAATGTCCACACCGCCCTCACCTGGGCCTACGGCGTCGTCGGAGTCGAACTCATCCTCATCTCCTTCATCCGCCATAAATACTTCAAGACCAGCTTCGCTCTCTCCTGCCTGCAGGTCATCGTCGGCGGAGGCCTCGTCTTCGCAGCAGGCGTCCTCATCGGCAAGTCATAAAGCAAGACCGCGTGAACCCCGAACGCCACTTACTTGTTGGTTGCCTTGTCCGGATCGGATCGTTCTCACATTCATGTCATGATTTACGATGACTGGGAATGACCTCCCCTTCCAGGTTTAGACCGCGTGGAAACCACAAGTTTCGCTTCAGGGCTCGTCCAGCATGAGCTCGACCGCCACGCGAACCCGCTCGATTCAATTCTCCGCAACGTGGGCCTCGGTACACTTCGATCTTCTGCGTGGATTGGCGGCCTTTTTCGTGCTCTTCGAGCATTGGCGCAATCTCTTCTTTGTCGACTATCCGCACATCACGGCTTATCGCGTCCCATTCGCCGTCCTTTATGCGCTTGCAAGCGCGGGCCACCAATCCGTCATTCTGTTCTTTGTCCTTAGCGGTTACTTTATCGGTGGCACTGTCTTTCGTTCCGTGGAACGCAATCAGTGGACATGGAGCAGTTATCTTCTCCGTCGCATCGTTCGTCTTTGGATTGTGCTCATCCCCGCCCTTCTCTTTTGTCTCTTCTGGGACCGGCTGGGAATTCATCTGCGCCTCGCACCCGCACTCTACAGCGGTCAGGTCGCCAACAATATGGTCTTTGGCGACACAACGTCACAGCTTACGTCTCGAATTTTCTTCGGCAATCTGTTCTTCCTCCAGACGATTCTTACCCCCGTGTTCGGCTCCGATGGGGTCCTCTGGAGTCTCGCGAATGAGTTCTGGTACTACCTGCTCTTCCCGCTCGGCCTCCTCGCCCTCTGGAGCACCAGGCGACCCGCATACCGGCTGCTCTGTGCCGCTCTCTTCGTGGTCATGGCATGGTTTATCGGAGCCGATATGGTCCTCAACTTTCCCATCTGGCTCGCTGGAGTAGCCCTGTTCAAGCTCCCTGTGCCTGCTCTGCCGTCTCGCGCCGCCCGATATCTCCGCATCGGTTCGTCATTGCTTTATGCCATTCTTTTCTTCGCCTTCGGCCGCATCCCCTGGATCACCGGTCGCAAGCGCGACTATCTGCTCACCCTGATCACTACGCTCTTTCTTTGGATTTTGCTCTCAGCCGCCGCCCTTCATCCTTCCAGGAGCCGCACCGTCCATATCTCCCGTGAGTTCGCCCGTTTCTCCTATACCCTTTACGCCGTCCACGTCCCTTTCCTGCTCTTCCTTACCGCTCTCATTGTGGCTGACTCCCGCTGGTACCCCACCACCAAGACCCTCACGCTCGGCCTCGGAATTCTGCTCATCGCGCTGATCTACTCCTGGACCCTCGCCTTCCTGACGGAGTTCCGCACCGACACTCTTCGCCAGCGTTTGGAACATCTCTTCGGTCTTGCCACTCTTCCCTCCCTTCTGCCTTCGAATCCCCTCGGAGAATCGCCCAACCCAAACATTTCAGAGCCCCGCGCCCAAATCTCCTCCTCTGTGAGATAGCGAAAAAATGCGCAAATATGCGCGCTTCCTCTTCATTTTCACCCGCCCATCTCTTCACAGGGACTTCATCAGCGACCGGAGCGAAAACTGCTGAAAGCCTGTAAAATAGAGGTAATCCCATGATCTCAGTCTCCAATGTCACCATGCGCTACGGCTCGAAGCTACTCTTCGAGGACGTCTCCGTCACCTTCACCACCGGCCGCCGTTATGGCCTCACCGGCCCCAACGGAGCCGGCAAATCCACCTTCATGAAAGTCCTCACCGGCGAGATCGACGCCCAGAAAGGCTCCGTCGTCCGCCCCAAAAAAGTCGGCGTCCTCAAGCAGGACCAGTACGAGTTCGACGCCTATCGCGTCATCGACACCGTCATCATGGGCAACAAGTCCCTCTGGGCCGCCCTTGAAGAGCGCGAAGTTATCTACTCCAAACCCGAGCTCACCGATGAAGACGGCTCCCGCCTCGGCGAACTCGAAGGCATCGTCGGCGACGAAGACGGCTACGAAGCCGAAGCCAACGCCGCCGTCCTCCTCCAGGGCCTAGACATCCCCGACGAGCTCCACGAGCGCAAGATGTCCGAGCTCCAGGGCGGCCAGAAAGTCCGCGTCCTCCTCGCCCAGGCTCTCTTCGGCAACCCCGAAGCCCTCCTCCTTGACGAGCCCACCAACTACCTCGACCTCGACTCCATCCACTGGCTCGAGGACTTCCTCAACCGCTACAACGGCACCGTTATCACCATCTCCCACGACCGCCACTTCCTCAACAACATCTGCACCAACATAGCCGACATCGACTACGAAACCATCATCACTTACACCGGCGGCTATGACGAGATGGTCCTCCAGAAGACCAGCATCCGCACCCGCATCGAAAGCCAGAACGAGCAGCGCGAGAAAAAAATCGCACAGCTTAACGACTTCATCGCCCGCTTCTCCGCCGGCACCCGTTCCTCACAGGTGAACTCGCGCAAAAAAGAAGTAGAGCGCCTCGCCACCAGCGAGCTGGCACGCTCCAACATCGCCCGCCCCTTCATCGCCTTCAAGATGGAGCGCCCCTCCGGCAAGAACGTCCTCGAATTCGAGGGTGTTAACAAGTCCTACACCCAGCCCAACGGCAAAACGGAGCACGTCATCAACAACTTCTCCGCCGCCGTCCAGCGCGGAGAAAAAGTCGTCCTCATCGGCCGCAACGGACAGGGCAAAACCACGCTCCTCAAGGCCCTCCTCGCAAACGGCCCCGGCATAGAAGAGACCGACGTCTCAATCGACTCCGGTTCCGTCAAGTGGGGCCACGAAGTCCAGATCGGCTACTTCGCGCAGGACCATACCGGCTCGATCCCCAAGGGCACCACCGCCGCCGAGTGGCTTCACACCTTCGACCCCAAGGCCACAAAGGAAGACATCCGCGGAATCCTCGGCCAGATGCTCTTCCGCGGCGAAGAAGGCCTGAAAAAAACCGAAGCTCTCTCCGGAGGCGAAGCCGCCCGTCTGCTCTTCTGCAAGATCATGCTGCAGAAACCCAACGTCCTCGTCTTCGACGAACCCACCAACCACCTAGACCTCGAGAGCATCAACGCCCTCAATCAGGCCATCCAGAAGTACGAAGGCACCGTCTTCCTCGTCACTCACGACGAAGACCTCATCGAAGAAGCCGGCACCCGCATCTGGCACTTCGAAGGCGGCCCCACCGACTTCCACATCACCGACCACAAGGGCCCCTACGAGGAATACCAGCAGCAGCTGGCCCTCACCGCGAAATAAAAATCGGCAAAAAAATCGGGTACCCATCCTTTTCGGCCTTATCGAAAAGGGTGGGTTATTCGCGCTTCGCGCGAACCGCACTACTCGCGTAAAGTGGGATACTGAGTACGAAGAGAGAACTCATGCCAACAGCAGAGCCCATAAAAGCACCCGCTCGCAATGTTCTCGGCCAGCCCCTCGCCACCTGTGGCGGCGAGCCCGGAAACCCGACAACCGGCTTCTACCGCGACGGCTGTTGCAACACCGGCCCTGACGACCACGGCGTCCACACCATCTGCTGCGTCGTCGACCAGCCCTTCCTCGAAGCCTCCCGCGCTCTCGGCAACGACCTCATTACACCTATGCCGCAATATGGATTCGAGGGCCTCAAACCCGGCGACCGCTGGTGTGTCTGCGCTGAGCGTTGGCTCGCAGTCCAGCGAGCCGGTGCCGCCTGCCCTATCGTCCTCGAAGCCACTCACGAGAACACCCTCAAAATCGTCCCCTTCGAACTCCTCATCCAGTACGCCATCATCCCCTCGCAACTCCACTAGGGTGTTCGGCTGACAGCGTCGTCACCGCCGTTGCGGTTGGTTGCCGTAGTTGTTGCCGTTGCCTTGGCTTTTCTTGCTTGTCATCCCCGAAGAGCCTGCCCTGAGCGAAGTCGAATGGGGAATCTGCTTTTGCTTTTTCCTTCCTTCGTCTCAAAATCGTCTCCGCCAAGTCAAAAATGAGCAAAAAGAGGTCGTTTGTAACAGTCCTTTAACAATTGGCCTTGACACGTTCCTCACCTAAGCCTGAGTGTTGAAGTATTACAACAATTCAACTTATGGCCGTTTGCGAACGTCCGGCGGCCGACACATAGGTCAGTACGTCAGGGCCCGGTCCACACCACATTTTGTTGGTGATTTTTCAGGAGGCAGTACCAATGAAACTTCAAATCCTTTGTCGACGTGTCTTCACGCTTGCCGTCGTCGCGGTCTTCCTCGTCGCAGCCGGCCTAACTGCCGCGGCCCAAACCTCCGGCAACGGCAACATCAACGGAACCATCATCGACCAGAGCGGCGCAGCCGTCCCCAACTCCCCAGTCGTCGTGCTCAATACCGACACCGGTGTCTCACGGGCCCTCACCACCAACGGAGACGGCTCATTCGCCGCCAACTTCCTTCTTCCCGGCCACTATGAGGTCACCGCCGGAGGCAACGGCTTCGGCAAAGTGAACCGCAAGAATCTCGTCCTCACGGTCGGCCAGGTCCTCACCGTCGACATCACCGTCCCGCCTGCCTCCGTCTCGACCGAAGTTATCGTCACCAGCGAGTCGCCGCTCGTCGATACCGACAAGACTGAGGTCGCCCAGACCATCGACCAGTCCCTCATCTCCAATCTCCCCGTAGCCTCCCGTAACTGGAGTGCCTTCGTCCTCAACACCCCCAACGTCACTCCCGACGGCGGCTCAGGCCTCGTCAGCTTCCACGGCATCAGCGGCCTCTACAACCAGAACTACGTCGACGGCTCCAACAACAACCAGATGCTCTTCTCCGAAGCCCGTGGTCGCGCCTCCGGTGCTCCCTACGTCTACTCCATCGACTCCATCAAGGAGTTCCAGGCCCAGGCATCCAACTACTCCGTCGAGTTCGGTCAGGCCGCCGGCGGACAGGTCAACGCCATCACCAAATCGGGGACCAACGCCTTTCACGGCGACGCCTTCTACTACCTCCGCTATCCCGACCTCAACGCCCTCGACCCCTACAACAAGTATCAGGCCCTCCACAACAACGGAAACCCATTCCTTCTCACTCAGCCCGTCCACCAGCAGCAGCAGTTCGGCGGCTCCGTCGGCGGCCCCATCATCAAGGACCGTCTCTTCTTCTTCTTCACCTACGACGGCTTCCGCAAGGTCGGCCGCGTCCTCTACGCCAACACCAACATCATCTCGCTGACTCCCTCGGGCCCCACCACCAGCACGACCACGGTTACTCCGACGCAGTGCCCAACCACCATCACTGCGACGCAATGTACCGCGGGCATTCAGTTTCTCCTGAACGTCGGTAACGTCGCCGTTGGGGCTGCGCCTCCTGCCCGCTTCCAGAAACAGAATCTCTTCTTCCCACGCCTCGACTGGCACATCAACAGCCGCAACGACGCCTTCGTCGACTACAACTTCGCCGACTACGACAGCACCTACGGCTACAGCCCGGCCAACACCTTCACCAACAGCTCGCCCTCGACCAACGGTCCCACCAGCTACCACGAGCGCTTCCTGGTGGCTGGCCTCACCACCCAGCTCGGCAAGTCCTCCGTCAATCAGGTCCACTTCCAGTACGGTCAGGATCTCGAGACTGCTGGTGCCAACGCTGCCGGTCCCAGCGTCGCCAGCGGCGTCGTCACCTTTGGCATGCCCAACGCTCTGCCCCGCGTCGCCGAACCCAACGAGCACCGCATCCAGTTCACCGATGTGTTCAGCACCGTCAAGGGCCGTCACTCCCTCAAGTTCGGCGGCGACGCCAATCTCGTCCACGAGGTCATGATTAACCTCTTCCAGGGCGGCGGTGTCTACAGCTATGGTGACGCCACCACTACGCTCAACTTCCAGGACTGGATCCAGGACGCGTTCGCCGGACAACCGGGCGACACCGACCCTTACGCCGGATACCACTACAACACCTTCGTCCAGACCATAGACAAGGTCAACACCACCCCAACCACCGAAGGCGAGGACAACTTCTGGATGAAGATGTTCGACGGCTTCGCCGAAGATGCGTGGAAACTCAAGCCGAACTTCCTCCTCACCGCCGGCATCCGTTATGACGTCCAACTCACCCCGGCTCCCGGCCTCATCAACAACAACTTCCCACCCATCTCCACTGAGTACAGCCAGACCATCAAAAACGTTCTCGACCGCGTCCAGCCCCGTGTAGGCTTCAGCTGGTCGCCCTACCCCGGTACCGTCGTACGTGGAGGCTACGGCCTGTTCTCCGCTCTCAACCAGGGTTCGACCTACTACGCCATGCGCGTGGAAAACGGCGTCGTTCAGGTCAACTACAACTACACCGGTTGCGAGTCCTCCGTTGGCAGTGTCTCCAAAGCCCGCTGCCCGACCGTTCCCAGCAGCGCCAACAACCTCAAGTATCCCTTCGTTCCATTCCCTGTCACCGGGCCGCCGCTCTCGGCAGCCCTATTTCCCACCGGTGGCACCGCGCCCTCCGTCAATGGCCCTGCGATCCTCGGTTCCCAGAGCTTCCACGGTCTCGACCCCAACTTCGTTCCGCCTCTGGCGCACGAGTTCAATCTCGGCGTCGAACAGTCCCTGCCGGGCAAGATGTCCCTCTCGGTCGGCTATGTAGCTACCCGCGCTCTCCGTCTGCCCGTCTTTCTTGACGCCAACCTCGTCGGCCAGACTCCGCACGGCATAGCCACCTACAACATCCAGGACGCCTCCAACAACGTCACCAGCCAGATCACCGTGCCGGTCTACCTGCAGTCCGATCGCCGCAACTCGGCTATCACCTCCATCAACACCGGCTTCAGCGTAGCCAACACCTGGTACAACTCCATGGCCGTGACCGTCCGTCGGCCCTTTGCCAACGGTCTTGAAGTCCTCGCCAACTACACATGGGCACGAGCCACGGATACCGGCCAGGTGGCAGGTACCTTCGGCACCTTCTACGGCGGCGACGTCCCGCTCGATCCCAACAACACGCGTCGCGAAAACGGTCCATCCGACACAGACGTCCGCAATCGCTTCGCTCTCAGCTTCGTCTATCAGCCAAACATCTTCGAGAGCAACAAATTCGTCAAATATGCCTTTGACGACTTCCTCTTCTCCGGCGGCTTCATCGCCTCGGGTGGCGAACCCATCTCCCTCGCCATGAGCGGAACCGTCTACTCCGGCACCGGAACCAGCTACGGAGCCGACGGCAACATCTGGGGAGGCGCGATGAGTTCCAGCACAGGCGCACCCACCACCGGCCGTCCCCCACAGATCGGCCGCAACAGCATTCCCATGCCCGGCTATAACGACTTCGACTTCCGCATAGCCCGCAACATCCCCATCCACGAGAGCATCTACATGCAGATCTCCGCAGATGCCTTCAACCTTCTCAACCACCAGATCATCACCGGAGTCAACGGAACCTACTCGCAATACCTCGCAAGCGGCACCACCTCGGGATCAGGGTCGACCCAACTGAAGTGCAACGCCACCACCCCTGCACCCGGCGCCACCTTCCAGGGCTGCATCTCTCCCTACAGCGGTACCGGCCTCGCCGCTTTCGGAGTAACCTCAGGCACCAACAACAGCCTCTACGGCGCACGCCAGATGCAGTTCGCCGCAAAGCTCTTCTTCTAACCCACCTCTAACCAAACCAGAAGCGGCTCCGGAACGCTCCGGAGCCGCTTCTGCTTGTTCTTGCTTCTGTAATTCTCAGCAAGGCGAAGATTTTCCACAGAAATATTTCAAAAAGGTGGCAAATTTCAACCCGCAAAAAACAGCCACCCGAAAACCACAAACCCACCACAAAAACACCACAAACTCGCCACAAAAAACCATCTAGAAAACACCTCTTCTCCCACGACCCCCCTCAAAAACAACCCAAAAAACCCCACAAAGGCCCATTACATCTTGTGGACGGCGGTTTGGCATTTAATTCGATCTGTCGGGGTGTCTGTTGATTTGAATCGATTCTTATCGATCTTGAGCGACCTGATCTTTGAGTCCAGAATTTGGAATACCCAGCTTGATTGCCGCGCCCAAGGGTCCAGAGACCCGTCCTCCGGTTTCGCGCAGGGCAGTTTCTATGATCTCTTTCTCCCGCGCTCCGTGCGGTGCTCTCCCGCGTATCTAAGGTACCCAACCAGCACCGGTATGTCTTCGGTACCCAACCAGCACCGGTATGTCTTCCCGTCGTTCGCGCAGCGGAGGCATATCGATCGGAAAAAACGTTGAGCCGGTAAAAGAGGTCGCTCCGAAACTTCCTGCTGAGACTCAGATCGCTCTCTTGCGTGTTCTGCAGGAGCGCGAGTTTGAGCGTGTCGGAGGAACTGGAACTATTCGCACGAATGTCAGGGTGGTTGCCGCAACGAACCGTGATCTGGAGGCTGCCATCGCTTCAGGGATGCCGCACGTAATCTCTATCGCGACGGATGTTGCGCGGTAAGTGCAATCGCAAGGACCGGTGCCGTGTTGCCGTCCTGCCAGCCGCGATAGAGTGTGAGGCTCCAGCACGTACCCGGAAGGCTCTGTCATGGAGGACATCCTTGTCGCCGCGGCTGCAAACTCGAAGGATTCCATACTGACAAACGGCTAAAAGGACGTCAAGACCAATGCGACCGGCGCCTATGTCGCCCCGTCCGCAGAGGCTGATGGACGAAGAGCTACATCAAAGCGGAACTACGACTGCTTTGTGGTTTCCATTCGTGGGGCGATCACGACCCAGGAAATGTGATTCTCATACCCGGGAAAATGCAGTCTTCCATACATGAAGGAGGAAGTGCTTGGCAGGCAAATCGGAGAAGTGTTGAAAGGCTTTTATGTTCCCGGCTCCGTCTTGAACGACATCATCTTCAGTCTTCGCAGCATGAAAGAGGATGCGGTCGCGGAGATGAAACGTATGCAATCTCTGTACGAAATGCAAAATTGATGGAGCAGGGGAAAGTGCTGAAAATCGCACTTTCGAACTGCTCAACGGACGGGATAACCCTTTGGCCTGTCTACAAAACGTCTTTCGACATGACCTTCAACAGTGCAAAAAAAATGAGGAATGGTGCGCCCGAGAAGATTCGAACTTCTGACCTACAGCTTCGGAGGCTGCCGCTCTATCCAGCTGAGCTACGGGCGCGTACCTTAAGCCTAGCATGATCCCACCCGGTTGACAGCGCAGCCCCGTCGCCTTCAGCATCAAACTCAGCTCAAAGCACCTGCATCTCAATCACATAACGCAGCAAGCACAGAGAAAGAGAGATCAACCATGTTCCTCCGCTCCCTGGCCACCGCAGCATGTTGTACCGTTCTAGCCGCAACATCTTACGCGCAGATGTCCATGCCCATGGACAACTCCAAAACCCTCCCCAGTCCCGCCGCTGAAACCAGCGTCACCCTCAACGGCAAATCCGTCGTTATCCACTACAACTCCCCCCGCCTCAAAGGCCGCACCATAGGCTCCGACATCGTCCCCTACGGCGAAGTCTGGCGCACCGGAGCCAACCCCGCAACCACACTCATCACCCCCACCAACCTCAAAATCGGCACATTAGACGTCCCCGCCGGAACATACACCCTCTTCACCCTGCCCAACAAAGACCAGTGGCTCTTCATCGTCAGCAAAAAGACCGGCGAGTGGGGCATCCCTTACCCCGAAGGCAACGACCTCGGCCGCACCCCGATGACCAGCAAGCCCGTCGCATCCTCGCAGGAAAACATGTCTATCAGCTTCGAAAACACCCACGGAGCCACCACCGAACTCCACGTCAAATGGGGCACCACCGACCAATACGTAACCGTCAAAGCCCAGTAGATCCGCTAGCCTCGCGTGCTTCCTTCTCCGCGCGTAGCTTCTCCATCACGGAAGCAACCAACTCCTTCGCCCCCGTGATATTCGCCACCACAGCCTGCAGATCGAGCGCCGGAACCTTAGGGTTTCGCGCGCTCGTGCAGTAGACCCCGTGCTGACCCACCAGCACCAGCGCATCCGTCAGCACATCCAGCGTCACCGCCAGCCGCCCGCGCGCCTCTCCCATCATGAACTCATGCTTCTCCAACTCATCCTGGCGATCGTAAAAAACTGACACCCTACCACTCCTTCGCAGCCGTATCGATGGTAACGCCGTTCGGAGCCGCAGGCGCCTTCCACCGCAAAATCGGCTTTCTCGCCGCCGCCGTCTCATCCAGCCGCTGCACCCGCGTCGTATGCGGAGCCGTCTGCACCAGCTCAGGATTCTCCTCCGCCTCCCGCGCAATCTGCTTCAGCGCATCGATAAGCAGATCCAGTTCCTCGCGGCTCTCACTCTCCGTTGGCTCAATCATCATCGCGCCCTGCACCACCAGCGGGAACGAAACCGTATACGCATGGAAGCCATAATCAATAAGCCGCTTACCCATATCGCCCGTCTTCACGCCATTCTTCGCCTGCCGCTTATCCGAGAACACCACCTCATGCAGAGACTGCGTCTTGTACGGCAGCTCAAACGTGTCCTCCAGCTTCGCACGAATGTAGTTGGCATTCAGCACGGCATCCTCGGTCGTCTGCCGCAGCCCGTCTGGCCCATTCGCCAGAATGTAAGCCAGCGCACGCACAAACATCCCGAAGTTCCCATAGAACATCCGCACACGTCCCACGCTCTGGGCGCGGTCGTAATCAAACGTCAGCTTTCCGCCGCGCTCCACCAGCACCGGAGTAGGCAGAAACGGCTCCAGAATCTTCTTGCAAGCCACCGGCCCCGACCCCGGGCCACCTCCGCCATGCGGAGTAGAAAACGTCTTATGCAGATTCAAATGCATCACATCGACGCCGAAATCCCCAGGCCGAGTCTTGCCCACCAGAGCATTCATATTCGCGCCGTCCATGTAAAGCAGCGCGCCCTTCGCATGCAGAATGTCTGCAATCTTGTGAATCTCGCTCTCAAACACCCCAATCGTCGAAGGATTCGTCAGCATCAGCGCCGCGGTATCCCCATCGACCAACTTCTCCAACTCCGCCAGGTCCACCATGCCCTTGGCATTCGACTTCAGGTTCTGCACCTCATACCCAACGACAGCGGCAGTAGCCGGGTTCGTTCCATGCGCCGAATCCGGAATCAAAATCTTCTTCCGAGCATTCCCCAGGCTCTCGTGATACGCCCGAGCCAGCAAAATCCCCGTGAACTCTCCATGCGCGCCCGCAGCCGGCTGCAGCGTAATCGCATCCATCCCGCAGATATCGATCAGGCAGTCGCTGAGCACTTTCATAATCTCGAGCACGCCCTGCGACAGCGACTCCGGCTGATAAGGATGCGCCTCCGCAATCCCCTCCAGCCGCGCCACCAACTCATTCACGCGCCCGTTGTACTTCATCGTGCAGCTCCCCAGCGGAAACATCCCCAGGTCGATCGCATAGTTCCAAGTAGAAAGCCGCGTGAAGTGCCGCACAATCTCAATCTCCGAAAGCTCCGGCATCACACCCAGGTCCGTGCGCACCGCATCGCCCAGCAGGGAAGCGGAATCCACTGCCGGCACATCCAGCTGACTCAGTCGATAAGCCTTCTTCCCAGGCGACGACTTCTCGAAGATCAAATCTTCGTTCTGATTAACATGCGTAGTCGCCTTCTTCGGCGTTCCTACAAACTTCTTGTCTGTCATGGTGCTCCTATTTCGGCTGAGCCTGGGTTCTGCGTAAAACATTGAAATACAAAACAATTCCTGCATTAAGAAGAGCGTTCACAATGATCACCGGAGCAAACCAAAGTCCTATGGTTCCCTTCATCGCCACCAAAAACAAGAAGATGATCGTGAATAGCAAGATTACTGCAATCAAACCAATCGCAAGAAGTGCGTCTCTAAACTGCGGTTTCAGTGTTGCTTCCAGCATTCCGCCTCCTAGAACTCATGAGCATCCGCTACATCTCCACTCTCTGAATAACTACCGGCCTCCGGCGAATCCAAATCCTCTTCCCGCAACGACAACCCAAACACCGTGCCATTCTCAAACTCAAGCGTCAGCGCGTCGCCTTCTTCAAGCGACGCCTGCACAACCTTCTCGCCAATCTGGGCACAAAGCGCATTCCGATATTCCGGCTCACCATACGCCACAGAAAAATCCGCTAACAGGACATGCGGCCAGACATATAACGTGAACAACGGAGCATCGAATCGCAGCTGCAGAAAATCCTCGACGAACTCAACCGCCTTCAACTCTTCGCCGATAACAGCCGACACATCCATCACTAAGCCTTACCTGCAAGCGCAGCCGCAGCCGCATCAATCTGCACCTTCGTATTCAGCTCCGTAGCGCACCACAAACTCGCGCCCGCGCCGAGCTCCGGATACCACTTCGCCAACGGCAACCCGCCAATAATCTTCTTCTCGAGCAGGGAACCGTTCACCTTCTCCGCATCCTTGCCCAAATCCAGAACAAACTCATTGAACCGGGGAGCCCCGCCAAACAGAATCTTGCCGCTCTTACCAAGCGTCTGCGCAGCATAGTGAGCTTTCGCCAGATTCTGCTCCCCAAGCTCCTTCAATCCCTTGCCATAAACCGTCAGAAACACCGTAACCATCAACGCAACCAGCGACTGATTCGTACAAATATTCGAGGTCGCCTTCTCACGCCGGATGTGCTGCTCCCGTGTAGACAGAGTCAACACAAATCCACGCTTGCCGCTCATATCCTTCGTCTCGCCCGCAAGCCGTCCCGGCATCTGCCTCAAAAACTTCTCCTTGCTCGCGATCACCCCGCAGTATGGCCCACCGTAACCAACCGGCACGCCAAACGCCTGCGCCTCCATCGCAACAATATCGGCCTCTTTCGGAGGCTTCACAATCCCCAGCGACACTGCCTCCGCAATAGCCACAATCAGCAGCGCGCCTTTCTTATGCGCAATCTCCGCAATCGCCGCAACATCCTCAACAGTCCCAAAGAAATTCGGAGACTGAATCAGCACACAAGCGGTATCATCCGTAATCGCCGCATCCAGCTTGGCAAAATCCACACGACCATTCGCCGCATACTCCAAAAGCGTAACCGGAATCTCCTGATGCAGCGCATACGTCGCCAGCACCTCGCGATACTCCGGATGCACCGTCTTCGCGACTACCGCGCCGTTGCGGCCCGTCACCCGCACCGCCATCATCACGGCCTCGGCCACGCCGGTCGATCCGTCATACATCGACGCGTTCGCAATCTCCATGCCCGTCAGCTCGCAGATCATCGTCTGGAACTCAAACAGCGCCTGCAGCGTTCCCTGCGCAATCTCCGGCTGATAAGGCGTATAGCTCGTCAAAAACTCACCGCGCGAAACAACCGTATCGATCAATACCGGCCGATAATGCCGGTAAGCCCCTGCGCCCAGAAAGCTCGCATAGCCCGTAGCATTCTTCTCAGCAAACGCCTTGAAGTGCTCAATCACTTCTTGCTCACCATGCTGCCGCGGAACATCCAAATCGCGCGTCAGCCGGTACTCGGCAGGAATCGTGGAGAACAAATCATCAATCGATGCCACGCCAATCTCGGCGAGCATCTCCTTGCGGTCCGCAGGGGACTTCGGCAAATAGCGCATCTTTTAGTGTCCGGTCTCTTCGCTGATAAATTTTTCGTAGTCCGCCGCGCTCAGCAGTCCATTCAACTGCCCCGCGTCAGAGAGCTCAACCTTCAACATCCAGGTCGTATTCGCATCCGAATTAATCTTTTCCGGAGCGTCCTTCAACTCTTCATTGATCGCTGTCACCGTGCCCGAGACAGGCGCAAACAAATCCGACACCGCCTTCACCGACTCAACGGATCCAAAGCTCTTGCCCGACTCGATCGAATCGCCCACCTTCGGCAGGTCAACAAACACAATGTCGCCGAGCGAATTCTGCGCATAATCCGTTATGCCGATCGTGCCCTTCGTGCCGTCGACGCTAATCCACTCGTGTTCCTTCGTGTACTTGTAATTTGCAGGATAAGACATGTCTCAGGGATTCTCCCTTTCCATTGTAATTGTGTTAGCGCTGAAAATCGGTACGCCTCAAAAAGTGAGCTTAGCGAGGCCCAAACGCCGGGTAGGGTTCAAGCGCGGTAAACACCACGATCTCCAGCATGCCGCGCGTTGCCAACGGAAGGCTCGCAACCGCAGCCCGCGCCTCATCCTCATTTGCAGCCTCAATCAGCATTGCCGCTCCGGGCATATCTTGGCGCCGCCATATCGACCGGACGATGCCGGCCGCGTACAGCTCCCGAACGCGCTCGCCTTCGGCCGCCAGCAGCTCCGGCGTCCACGCCTCCGCAGGAAACTCATCCGTCCTGCGCCTGCTCACAGAAAGAAATTGCACACTTGCTCCTTACTTCTTCGCGCGCTTGTAAAACGGAGTAGGAACCACCTTCGCCTTCACCATCTGTCCGCGAATCTCGACATTCACTTCGGTATCCAGGGGCGTAAACTCTACCGGCACGTAAGCCAGCGCAATATTCTTCTTCAAAAAAGGTGATGGCGACCCGCTGGTAATCTCGCCAACCCGCTTCCCGTCAATCGAAAACAGCGGATAACCATCCCGCCCAATCCCGCGCTCAATCATCTCAAGGCCGACCAGCTTCCGCTTCGGTCCACCGTCTTCCTGAATCTTCACCAGAGCATCGCGGCCAACAAAATCGCCCTTGTCGAGCTTCGCATATCGCCCCAGCCCAGCCTCAAACACATTAATCGTGTCCGAGATCTCATGCCCATACAGCGCCATCGAGGCCTCCAGCCGCAGCGTATTCCGCGCTCCCAACCCGCAAGCCAGAATCCCAAACTCCGCCCCGGCATCCAGCACCTCCTGCCACACCCGCGCACTCGTCGGTTCGTCGGAAGGAATATAAATCTCAAACCCATCCTCGCCCGTATAACCCGTCCGCGCGATCATCACATTGTGCAGCCCGCAAACCTGGCCCCACGTAAACCAGTAATTCTTAATCCCGCCCAAATCCACCGGCGTCAGCTTCTGCAGTGTCTCCGCCGCCCGCGGTCCCTGGATCGCAATCTGCGTGTAGTAGTCGCTGAAGTCGTTCACATGCACACCCGGCATTCCGCCGATCGTCTGCCGAACCCACTGCACATCCTTCTCACGCGTCCCCGCATTAATCACGATCAGGTAGTCGTTATCCGAAAGTTTGTGCACTACGACGTCATCAACAAAAGTCCCATTCGGATACAGCATCGCTGAATAATGCGCCTGCCCCACCTGCAGTTTCGAAGCATCGTTCATGCAAAGCTTCTGCACCGCAGCCAGCGACCCCGGCCCGCGCAACTGGATATCGCCCATATGCGATACATCAAAAACACCCACCGCAGTCCGCACCGCCATATGCTCCGCGATCAGCCCGCAGCAATCCACAGGCATATCCCAGCCGCCAAAGTCCACCATCTTCGCCTTAGCCGCCCGATGCACTGCATTCAGTGCCGTCTTCCGTAGTTCCGTCGTAGTCTCTGCCATGGCAATATTTCCTGTCTTTTCGCGAGTGCTGCCTCTAAAACGATAGCACCCATAGACGCAACTCAACCACTCGTGCCCAACCTGCTTTCATGAGATTCAATGCCACGAATGACTACACCGTCACGGTCTCCCGATACTCTCCAAACACGCCACGCAACACATTCGCAATCTCCCCCACCGTCGCATAGCTCTCCACCGCCTGCAGAATCCGTGGCATCA
>Ga0206890_1224_pt1 | contig 16392 bp, 12 predicted proteins | sample Alteio_BWOrgHeat_58_FD_152960 | JGI IMG/M metagenome (GOLD analysis project Ga0206890, IMG submission 152960) | Enriched cells from forest soil in Barre Woods Harvard Forest LTER site, Petersham, Massachusetts, United States - Alteio_BWOrgHeat_Nextera6 ... | reverse complement strand
GCTCTTCACCGGGAATTCCACCTTTATATCTTTATGGTTAAAGCCTGTAGCGATCACTGTAACGGCAATTTTTTCTTTCAGGTTCGGATCATGGCCCATACCGAGTATGACATCGCAGTTATCGCCCGCCTGGTGTTGCACGAATGCCTGTATTGCCTCCGCTTCGTCCATTGTATGCTCAAACTCGCCTGCTGCTGACGTAATATTGAGCAGCAGCCACTTGGCGCCTTTTATGTCGCTGTCATTAAGCAATGGAGAATTCAGCGCTTCTTCCACTGCCATTAACGCGCGGTTTTCACCTGTTGCCGTTGCACTGCCCAATATGGCTACGCCACCGTTTTTCATTACGGTACACACATCAGCAAAGTCCACGTTGATCTGGCCGGTGGTCGTGATCACGTCAGTGATACATTTTGCGGCGGTTGCAAGAATATCGTCAGCTTTTGCAAATGCCTGCGTGAAGGGCAGGTTGCCAAATTGCTGGCGCAGTTTATCATTGGAAATGATGAGGATTGTGTCTACATGGTCGCGCATGCGGTCTATACCTTCCTGGGCCTTCACAAAGGAGGCTGAGCCTACTGTACAACCGATGGAAGAACAGGTGATGGCCTATGCCGAACCACAGCCTTCGTTTTTAAACGAAGAAAAAAGGCCGGAAGAAGTTCCGTTAAAACTGGTGATAAAAAAAGATGCTCCTGAACAGCAAAACGAAGTAATTAAAATTGGCGACCGCATACTTACCCAGGATGAGATAGAGGAAAAACGAAGATTTGAAGAGCAGAAAAAATTGCTTGAAGACCGTGCCGAGCGCCTCCGCCGGATGAGCTTTAATATTAAGGGCACGGAAAGTAATGATGAAATGGAAGCTGTTCCGGCTTACATGCGCAAAAACATGAAGCTGGACAACCAGGTAAGCTCCTCGGTTCCCTACTACAGCGGATACACGGTTGGTGTTAACGACCAGCAGAATAATCCCCAGGCTTCCATCCAAACGATAAATACTTTTCTTGATGGCAAAAAACCTGATTGATTTCTTTTTTTGATTATCATATATTGCGTAACGCTCCTGTTGTCTAACAGGAGCTTTTTTAGTCCGTTTATTACAATAAACTCACGCTATTACAAAAGCAGGTAGAAACACCGGTCGGTACCGCTTCTCCCAGCGGTCAGACCGGTGTTTCGTTAAGTGGACAAAGTGACACCAACAAGCCCCATCAAAGCCGTTATTTCGCAGCGTAGCGAAAGAGGCTATAGGATTTACAGCGTATATGGATTGACCACTTTCAGGCCCGGTATATTTTTGAAATCAATTTCATTTCTTGATATAAGCGTGTAGCCAAGAGATAGGGCTGTTGCTGCAATTATAGCATCGGGAGTTTTTATTTTCTTTCCCTTGCGGATTTTTATGCAGTGCAATATAACGTCGGGTGTTATTTCAAATATGCTGCTATCAGCTATAAATCTTTTAACGCCTTCAATTTTATGAGCATCGGGTGTATTCCAGCGGAGTATCTCAATTTGAGAGATAACTGATATGTTAGGCACAGTATCAATTATAGAGTCCATAAAGTCATTCTCTTAAGTGGGAAGGATGCTGACAGGTAATCAGAAATGCAATTAGTGTCTATAAGGAAGCGTTCCATTCGCTGCGCATTTGATCGATATGTTCATTTAGATCTTTCCCTTCTTCTTTAGATAGAATACCCCTGTACTTTTCAGAAAGTTTAACCTTTGCATCCTCATTTGGTTTGTGCAGCTTAATAATATGCAGTGCCTCAAGCTCCTGCAATAACTGCAAAGCGCGGCTGTGAATAAGATCAATTTTAATGGTATTCATACTCCCTTTACTTTTTCAAATGCTTGATCCGCAAAGTTATGCAATAATATCTAAATGTTCTGAGTGGTAACTGCTATTTCAATTTGCAGGTATGGCTTCATTGCGGCTTAAAATCATTCCCCTACATCATCTCGTCCGCATTTGTCTTGCACATATACGGGTGTAACAATTATTTTGCCAGCTTCACTAAGCGGGCTTTTCGTTTTAATAACAGTATATGTCCGCAGAATCACGTACTTTTTCATGCAATGCATATAGCTCCTCACATCATCATCATCCTGTTAAGTGCAATAGTTATACTTAGCTACATCTTCAACCTCGTCAGCCGCCTGACAAGAATACCCTCGGTTTTGTTGCTCATTGCTACAGGCATTGGCATAAAATATTTGTCGCGATACTATGGGTATGTCGAGCAGGATGTGGCAAAGCTGGTGAAAATATTAGGAGCAATAGGGCTTATTATGATCATCCTCGAAGCAGCACTAGATCTCGAGGTCAGCAGAAAAAAATTAAAGCTGATCCGTGACGCATTTCTGTCTGCAACTTTTGCTTTCATCATTTCGGCATGTGGTATTGCTTTCCTATTGTGCAGATGGCTCGGCGAATCTTTCCAGTCAGCATTTCTATACGCCGTGCCTATGAGCATTATAAGCAGCGCTGTAGTGATACCAAGTGTGAAACATTTACCGGAGATGAAAAAGGAGTTCATTATTTATGAGTCTTCTTTGTCTGATATTATTGGCATATTGGTATTTAACTACATGCTTATTGACAATGTCATGAGCATGCACTCGGCAGTTATATTTGCTGGCAATTTAGGTATTGCCATACTTATTTCTGCGGCTGCGTCACTACTGTTGCTTTACATGCTCACCCGTATCACTGTCAATCTGAAGTTCTTTCTCATGTTCGCAATTCTTGCACTGGTTTACAGCGTTGGGGAGCTTATCTCTATCCCATCATTGCTCATAATATTGGTATTTGGGTTAGTACTCAATAACAGCTCATTATTGCTGCGCGGAAGGTTTAAACACCTCGCTACACCTGAATACATGGAGGGAATACTAAACCTCATGCGATCTATTACAGCCGAAACCTCTTTTCTTATCCGCACTTTCTTTTTTATCCTTTTCGGTTATACTATCAACCTGGAATTATTAATAGTGCCAAATGTTATCCTGCTCGGTTCAATCATAGTAGTGATTTTGTTCCTGGTACGTTTCCTGTACCTGCGACTCATATTGCGCGCTAATCTTTTCCCCGAACTATTCCTGATGCCGCGCGGATTAGTAACTATTTTGCTTTTCTACAGCATTCCTGCTGAAAAAACAATGAGCAGTTTTAACGTCGGCATACTTTTTTTTGTTGTGGTTGCCTCCAGCTTAATAATGATGTTGGGCCTGCTCTTTTTTAGAGAAGAACACACGGAAGATTACATGCCCAATGATCAATAAAATGGCGTTGGCATAATTATTTTTGTAAATATATAGTCGTGATAAAAAAATAATGGTGTTTGCAACGACCGATACACTGATTTTATGTGTATTTTTTTATATAATCGTAGTTGATTGTATTCCAATATTTTACAGATAATTTGCTTGAAAACCCTGTTTTTGGAGCAATAATCGAAAAATAAATTGAAATATTTTTTTAAAAACACCCAAGATTTATACCCGGTTTTCCGTCTATTATATAGGGAGGTTTAATTTTAAATGAAAGAAGGGCCCTTTTTTAATTTTAAATTTCACTTACTACCATTAAACGGGTGCTATTGGACGGATGACATTGTTTTTTTGAAATTTGATTTTTGATTTTTAAAATGAGCCCTTGTGAATACTATCACTATAAAAATAAAAATGACCGGTGTGATGACGCACTTATAAAAAAAATTGACGGGATGAAAATTATTAGGTAATTTAATGTGATGATTAGCATCTGCTAATTATTAATATAGCCAAAAATACGTATGCCCGCATATTCTGAACAGGAAATAATAGCAGGGTGCCGGAAAAAAGACCGGGCTTTACAGGAGCTGCTCTATAAAACGTATTATAGTACGTTTTTGAAAGTGTGCGCCCGTTACGCTAAGAGTATGCAGGATGCGGAACAATTACTGAATGACGGATTCCTTAAAGTGTTTACACAGATCGGGCTTTTTAAAAATTCGGGTTCTTTTGCCGGCTGGATGCAGCGAATAATGGTAAATACCTGCATTGATTATTTAAGAGGGCCATCCCTTAAAGAAGATATAATGATCCATGCGCACTCTATTCCCGCAGAAGAGAGCAATATATCTGTAGGCAATGATGCAATTGAAAATATGGATTTCAAAGAACTGGTATTGATTATCCAGTCTTTGCCGGTAATAACACGGACAGTATTTAACCTTTTTGTTTTTGAAGGATTCAATCATAAAGAAATATCGGCAAAATTAGACATCAGCGAAGGCACTTCTCACTGGCATTTGCACCAGGCGAGGGGCATACTTCAAAAAAAAATAGATAAAAGTGAACATCAAAAAGTGACGTATGAAACCAAAAGAATTTGACGAACTGATCAGGCAAAAATTTGATCAGAACGACTTTCCGTATGAGTCCCGAAATTGGGATAAACTGGCAGACCAAATGGATGGTCGCACGAAAAAGCGCAGCGTGATGATATGGTGGATGATGCCGCTTGCAAGCATAGCCGCATCAGTAGCTATGGCCATCGGCGTTACTTTTTTCTTCCAGCAATCTCAAAAAGGCCTTCGCCCTGCAAATACTGCTTCTACTCAACGCAACAATATTAAAAGCCCGCTTACCATAGAAGCAGCACCTGAAAACGCAATAGTAGCCACTGCACCGCAATACCAGTCCGTTACAGTCCCGATAGCTATCGGGAGCCAGGCGGATCTTCGCATAACAAAGGCAAAAAATAACATAACAACCTCTGCCGCGAAAAAAAGCGTAGCTGAGAAGTTTGCAATAAGTTTTGAGAATGCAGTTGGATTTCCAGCGCCAGCACGCTCAAAGCCCTTCATTTTTAATCCGGGTAGTTATCGGGAACAAGTAGCCACAAAGGATAAAAAAATTGTTGAGCAAAACGAAGGTTTCTCCACTTTTAAACCGGAAGATCAGGAATATAAGAAACCAACGAAAAATTCTATTACTATAGCAGGCGGCGTCAATCACGGTAATGAAAACACCGGATATATGTTAGGTGCTAACCTTCGCCATATGATCAACGATAGGTTATTTATTGAAAGCGATGTGACATTTGCCAACAGCAGTAACAGTCAGACTACTCAGGTGCTTGTTCCAACCGCAGGGTCCTCTGGTGCAAGGCAAGCGGCCGGGAGGAGCACTGCTGCAAGCAGCCGGCCGCTTAATACCGAATCCCCTGTTGAGAATGTAGAAAATGAGAACCAGTCTTATACGCTTTATTACGCGCAGGTTTCTCCGGGCTTAGGTTACAAGGTGATGAATAATTTGTCTTTGGGAGTAGGCCCCGATTTTCAGCAGATGCTTGTGGATAACAGGCCCGCGCCGTCTGCGGTTGACCGCAATAACGTTGCTGTTGCGCCGATGTTTGATGTGGGCTTTGTTGGGAAAACAGAATATGCGCTCACTAAAAAAGTGAAAGCGGGTGTATCTTACCGCAAGGGAATAAACAATCTGCTGACGCCAATGGATAAATACATAGACCGCGATTATCTACAGTTTCAGTTGAAGTGTACTGTTTTCAATAAATAAATTTTTATAGGCCATTTACATAGTTTCTTTTGCTTAGTGTGCTTGCAACCCATAGCTATTTGCCGTGGGTTTTTTGTTTAAAAGAGTATATACGAATTACCTTTGTAGTTCATTTTCCTGCTTGAAACGTAATTACGATAATGTAGCCCCCTTTTATGATCGCCTTGCCAGGCTCATCTATGGCCGGACACTGATAGATGCGCAGGTATTTCTGTTAAAGGCGATTCCGCCAAACGCTAAGATACTCGTCGTAGGTGGCGGTACAGGCTGGATATTGGAAGAAATAGCACACATCCATCCATCAGGGCTGACTATTACTTATGTAGATATTTCTGTAAAAATGATAGACCTCGCAAAAAAAAGAAATGCGGGAGAAAACAGCATAACATTTATAAATGCACCTATACAGGAGGCCGTAATCAATAATACTTTTAACGTAGTGATTACTCCGTTTCTGCTGGACAACTTTACGGAAGATACCATTCCAAAAATATTTTCACAAATGCACAATCTCCTTACTCCCAAGGGCCTTTGGCTATACTGTGACTTTCAAAACACCAATTTCTTGTGGCAAAGGGCCATTTTAAAAATGATGTACCTGTTCTTTAGATCGTTATGCGGTATTGAATCAAATCGCCTGCCAAATATTGATGCACATTTTACTCAGGAAGGTTATAAAACCTTAGCGGAAAACACTTTTGCAAAGGGCTTTATTATTTCGAGGGCTTATGCGAAGGGGTAGGGATACGCCAGGTTTTTGCCGCAATCAGTCTTTAATACTATCTTGCTATATAATAGTATGAAACACTTAGTAGCTTCGATACTTCTTTTATCGTCCGTCTGCGCATTTGCCCAAAATAATAACCCAGGTAGCCAGCCCGATTATCCACAGGATTATTTTCGCAATCCTCTGGACATACCCATATTCCTAGCGGGAAATTTTGGAGAATGCAGGCCCGGCCATTTTCACAGCGGTGTGGATATTAAAACCCTGGGCAAGGAAAACCAGCCAGTACATGCTGCTGCAGATGGCTATATTTCGCGGATAAAAATGGATAAAACAGGTTTTGGGCATGGGTTGTATATTACACATCCAAACGGCTACACTACGCTCTATGCCCACCTTAACGATTTTGCCCCGGCAATACAACGATACTTAAAGAAGGAGCAATATGAAAAGAAGCATTGGGATATAGACATACAGTTAACTCCGGATCAATTCCCTGTAAAGAAAGGTGACCAGGTAGCCTGGAGTGGCAACACAGGTGCATCAACAGCCCCACATCTTCATTTCGAAATAAGGGATACAAAAACAGAACATCCGTTAAATCCCGAGTTGTTTGGATTGCCTATAGTGGATAAGATAGCACCCGTGCCCACGGAAGTAGTCATTTATGGCAGGGATGTAATTGGGGAGGGGTTTTACCAAACCAATAGATACACAATTAGGGTCCGGAAAAAGGATAAAACATATCAGCTTGCAGACGATGTTGATACTGGTGCACCATTCAGTTATGGCGTAATTCGTGATACAATGATATTGGAGGACCAGTATGGCATTGGTATCGGCATAAACGTTGACGACCATATGGATGGTAGTGATAACACCTTGGCTTTCTATACTGCACAATTATATTTGGACGATTCTTTGCAGGTTGAAATAAAACTTGACGATATAGGGTATGATCTTAGCCGGTACGTAAATGCTTATGCCGATTACAAAATAAAGCAGCAAAACAATAAATGGGTGCAGTGCCTTTTTAAGTTACCGGGCAATCATCTGGACCAAATATATAGTTACCTAAATCGTAACGAGGGTAAACTGTATTGGCCCGACAATGGTCCGCATAAAGTGAGTATCATCATTACTGATGACAGGGGAAATCAGAGTGAGATACTGTTTTACATCAAGTCTGGACAAGTCAGAAGTAATTACGTTCAAAGTTCCGCTAAAGTGTTTTTTCTGCCAAACAAGATAAATGACTACAATTGGGTTGATATGCGTTTTTCATTGAGCGGCAATGCGCTCTATGATAGGGTCCCATTTACACCCAAAACGACGAAATTCGACAGCGGATATTCAGATAAACACAAAGTGTTAGAGTCCTATATCCCGGTACACAGCTACTTTGACCTGCAGATAAAACCAAATAAGTACGTGTCGCCATTGTTGACAAGTAAAATGGTAATGATATACAGTGACGATAAAGAAGAAGATGGCAGAGCCGCGGCTATGACGGATAGTGGATGGTGTTTGGCAAAAGTCCGCAACTTCGGCACCTACTGGTTGGACGTTGACACAATACCACCTACGATTAAATTAGATCAAAAAAACGGAGCTAACCTAAGTAAATCAAAACAGATCACCTTTGAAGTAAAAGACAACAAAACCTCAGTAAAAAAATTCGCTGGCTACCTCGATGGTAAATGGATCTGCTTTGAGCAACACAATGACCTCTTCTTTTACAAATTCGACGAGCATTGCCCCAAAGGCAAGCACCAGCTTGTATTTACCGCCGAGGATGAGAATGGCAATTCAAGTGACTATCATTTAACCTTTACCCGGTAAACGTTACCAACTCGCCTTTATTTTAACAATTGGGCATTGCCTAGTGTAGAGACGCAATGCAGTGCGTCTCTACACCGCACGTCTCTACTAGTCTCCAAAAAATACATGATTCGTTAGTTCCTGATTGCCCCAACATAGAAGTCTATAATCTTTTTCTGAAGCATCATATTTACGGACGCTTCTATTTTACTTTGTGCTGCCTGCAGTAGCACTAATTGCGCGTTCGATTCCGTGATAAAGTCAGTTGCGCCTTCTTTATATTGCCCGCTCACGGCTTCATAGGCCTTTTCTGCTGCAATATACCCAACGCCCACTGTCTCCATTTGCTGCACTGCATTTCTGTAATCATTGTGCGCCTGCCTTATATTAGCAAGCACCCCCGTTTTTGTATCCTGGAGGTCTATCCTTGCATTATCGGCAGCAATCTTTGCTCCGGCAACATTAGATTTGGTGTAGTATCGGTCAAAAATATTCCAGATTGCATTAATGCCCACAAGGCCATAAGTGTATTTATAGAGTTGAGTGGGTATGGTCTGCTGCGTTCCAACATCTGTATTTTCTCCGTTTACACTGAGCGAATTAAAATATGCGCCGTTATTATACAATCCTGCCGACAGGCTGACCTGGGGTAAATACCCACTCCTGTATTTCTTAATGTTCCAGTCCGTTAAGTTTGTATTCAGCATTGCCGACTTAAGATCAACCCGATTTTGCAATGCTTCCTGCACCAGGCCATCTTTATTTCCGTAGCGTGCGGCGTCAGCATTATCATCAATCACAATGTCCGCTACGTCATAATTGTCTGTAGAATCAATACGCAGCTTTTGGAACAATGATATTTTATCATTTTGCATTTTGCTTATTGCATTTATCAGCAGCAGTTTATTACTGCTTGTCTGGGCTTGCTGCTGGTATAGGTCAGTCTTTGCTCTCCTGCCCACATCCGTGAGTACCGTAAGCTGGTCTTCCCGTTTTAAGGATGTCGCCAGGTTGTTAATGTCAAGTTCAACGATTTTTTTGTCAAGTACCACCTGCAGATAAGATTGGGTTATATCCAGTTCTATTTGCTGTTTGGCAAGCTCAAGAGTAAGGTTGGATATATCTTTGCCCAGTTTCGCAGCCTTCCAGTTTGAATAGTTATAGTAGCCGGTAAATAAATTGATGCTGCTGGTAAGCTGGTAATTATACTGGCTGCGGTTTTCATTTATCAATTCAGGCCCGGCTGACGAGTAAAAGTTATTACCCCTGTCATAGTTATAGCCTCCCCCTGCTGCCAGGTTGGGTAAATACTGTCCATAAGCTGCCAACACCTGGGTGCCTGCGAACGCCACATTATTATTACCTTTTAATACGGCGGTTGACCGTTGAACTGCTATGTTAATGCAATCCTGCAGGTTCAGTATTTTTATGTCCGCCTGTTGGGCGTTCACCATACTGGCGTTCAATAACGCCGCAACAACTAGTATCAGGCCAATTAGTTTATTTTTCATACGCGTTTACTTTTATTATGCACTCACGACTATCTACTATCTACTATCTACTATCTACTACCTGGTATCTACTCCTCAGAATTGCACACTCACTTTTTGTCCATCAGGAAGCTCAGGGCTCACATTCAGTCCGATGACGTCCCCGGTGTTAATCCCGCTCAAGAGGGAAACATGCACGCCATCATTATTGTTTACTACTACCGGTTGGTAATGTATTTCGCTGTCGCTGTTAATGACCGGGACATAAAATTTGCCTCCTCTTATTACGAGTGCTTCAGCCGGTATGGTTAGGTATTTCACTTCCGGCGCCTGGAAAATTACCTGCAAATAGCTGCCCGGTATAATCTCGTTCTCTTTATTCGGCAGGTCTATTTCTGCCAGCATCATGCGTGTTTTCGGGTCCAGTTCCCCTGCAATGCGCGTCACACTGGCTTTGACCTTCATGTCCGGCTTTTCGGTCATTGTAATGGTAACCGGGTAACCTTCTTTCAGAAAAGCCGCATCAGTTTGCGATATGTACACATAGATGCGTATTTTATCCAGTTGCGATATGGTGACCACAGGTTGCGCGCTGGTCTGCGCACCTGTAGCGTTCTGAACCAGTGCGCCGGGATCCGCAAAACGGGCTGTTATGGTCCCGGTGAATGGAGCAGTTATGTTTTTATACTGCATTTGCTCCTTCAAAGACTGCACCTGTGCTTCCGCCATTTGTACCGCCGTTTCCGAAGTCTCGGCATCTTCTTTGGATATGTAGTCTTTCTGCACCAGCGCCTGGTCGCGTTTCAGTATTTTCTTTTTATTTTCCAGGTCTGCTACGGCGGCTTTATAGGCCTGGTCTGTTTCCGGTGATATTATGGTAGCAAGTAGCTGGCCGTCTTTTACTTTGTCGCCTTTGTCCACTAGTATTTTGTTCATGTAGCCGCTGGTCTTGGCATATAGCGTTACCGTCTGGAAAGGCCGCGCTTCGCCTATCAGCACCAGCCCCTTCTCTGCCGACGACATACCCGCTTTCATGGCTTTGACGGCAGGGCCGTTTTTTATTTCATTTACTTTGGTGTTGCTTTCCTTCGCGAGGAGCGTTTTCTGCTTTAGCATCATAGATACTAATCCTATAGCCGCCGCTGCTATAATAACTCCTCCGCCTAACCAGATACGTAGTGCGCTGCGTTTATTATTCGTGCTCATAACTATTGTTTTAAAATCTTGTTTTTTAATGTTGTTCATTTGTATTTACTGATACTTCCGGAATCAAAACCCCATGTGCGTCTTGCACTTCATCATACCGCATGGTCTCCAGTCTGAACTGCTCATCCAGTTTATTCCGTTCCGGCGCGTTTCTTCTTAGCAAACTATAGATAACCGGCACAATAAATAAAGTAACTACAGTAGCCACGATAAGGCCGCCCATCACCGCACGGCCCAGCGGTGCGTTCTGTTCGCCACCGGCTCCCGTGCCAAGCGCCATAGGTATCATCCCCAAAACCATCGCCAGGGCGGTCATCAATACAGGCCGCAACCTCGTTTTCCCTGCCTCCAGCGCTGCTTCTACAGCATTCAGCCCTTTTTCTACCCGCACCTCATTGGCAAAGCTCACTAATAATATCGAGTTGGATACCGCAATACCAACCGCTACAATTGATCCCATCAGTGATACTGTATTAATGGTTGTACCCGTTATTGCCAGCATCCACAGGATGCCCACAAATGCACCCGGCACAGCAAAAAGAATAATGAACGGATCAAGCCACGTTTGGAACAGTATAACCATCAGCAAATAAACCAGCACAACAGATAATATCAGGCCCAGGCCAAGTGTTTTAAAAGTGCTTTCCATTACTTCAGGCTGCCCGCGCATATAAATATGCATACCTACCGGCAACTGCCCCATTTCAGCTATTTTCTTTTCTATATCGTCAGCTACCGATCCCATATCCCGGCCGTCAACATTGGCAGTAATATCCATTACCCGCTGCACAGTGTAGTGGCTGATAACATCATATTGGTTCTGGTAATTGACGGATGCAAGATTACTCAGTGTTTGCGTTTCCGATGCGGGCATGTCAGCAAGGCTGGCATTGCTTACGGCATGAGCGCTGCTCGTCACGGGCATATTTAGAATATTATTGATCGAATTAAGTTCCTTAAACGGTACTTTCACAGCAACGTTATAATTTACGTTATTAGCCGGGTTGATGTAGAATGACGGCGCAACCGTAGCGTTTGATGATAACGCCACAAGCAGCGAATTAGCAACATCCATTTGAGTAAGCCCCAGTTCCCGGGCTCGTTCCCTGTTCACATTAAACATCATCGTTGGGTAGTCCAGTATTTGCTTTATGTTCACGTCAGCCGTACCTGGAACTGTGCGAATGGCGTTTTTAAGCTTTATGGCATATTTGTAAGAAGTATCATAGTTGTTATTCATGATCTGGATGTCAATCGGGGCTGACACACCGAAGTTCAATACCTGGCTCACTATATCAGCCGACTGGAAGTAAACGGCGCATCCCGGAAAATGTTCATTAAGGTCCTTACGTATCTGCCTGATGTATTGATTAGTAGGCTTGTGGTCTTTATTCAGGGAAATGAGAATGTCTGCGTCCATGCTGCTGGTATTATCTGTTTGCACAAAGGCCAGGTTGTAAAATAGCGGGACACCTATCATATCATTCACAGCGCCAAGATCTTTTTTCCCTATTATGTTTTGTATGCGGCTTTCCGCGGAGTCCACCAGCCTTTCTGTTTCTTCTATGCGTGTTCCTACCGGGGCCCTGAAGTGTATCTTCATCATCCCGGTATCTGTATTAGGAAAGAAATCCGTCCCGATTACTTTAACAAGAAAAAGAGAAATAACCATGACAAGCAGCGTAACAATAAGAATCGCCGCCCTGTTTTTCAGGAAGCTGTGTAACACCCTTCCGTATCTTTCTCTGAAATTATCAAATCGCCTGTCGCGCTCCTGGTTGAATTTGAAAGAAAACATTTTAAAACGGCTGCCATCCACCGGCGCCTCAGTGCCGTGATGTTCGCTGGCCATAAGCATACGCGCAAGCACAGGCACTAGTGTACGTGACAGGATGTAAGAAGCCATCATAGATATGACCACAGAGAGCGCCATTGCCTGGAACAAATATTTTGATGGCCCGGTGAGTAGCACCACCGGGAAAAACACAATGCAAATAGCAAGTGTAGCCATAAGCGCGGGCACAGCTATTTGTTGCGCGCCATCAAGTATGGCTATCGTGAGAGGTTTTCCTAACCCCCGGTTTCGATGAATATTTTCCACCTCCACGGTAGCGTCATCCACCAGCATCCCTATAGCCAGCGAAAGGCCGCCAAGGGTCATGATGTTCAGCGAATTTCCGGTAAGTTTCAGAAAAATGATTGCCACAAGTATAGAAAGTGGAATGGAAGTACAAACAATCACCATGCTGCGCCAGCTGCCCAGGAAGAACATGATCATCAGCGACACAAGCGCTGCCCCTATCATCGCTTCATGCAGCACACTCTCTATAGAATTTTCCACAAAGACCGATTGGTCGAAATCTACTTTGAGATCAAGGCCGTTGGGCGCCGTCTCTTTTATTACAGGGATCATCGCCTTAGCCGCTTCAACCACAGCAAGTGTAGACGCATTTGACTTTTTTAAAATACACAAATAAGCTGCTCGTTTACGGTCCACCCGTACCACATTAGTCTGGTCGGCAAAACCATCCGCTATTTTCGCTACTTGCCCGAGTAACACTATTTGCCCGTTTACCTCTTTCACCGGTATTTTTTCAAACTCCTTTACAGCATCCGGGCTGGAGTTGAGTTGCACATTATATTCGCGTGTACCGATTCGCGCCGTGCCCGCCGGAATAATCAGGTTGGAGTTTTGCAATGAGGTAAGCAGGTCTACCGGCGATAGCCCATAAGCGGTCATCGCTTTGGGGTCTGCATCTACTACTATTTCGCGCTGCTTCCCCCCGAACGGCGCAGGAGTGGAAAGTCCGGGAATGGTAAACAGGCGTAACCGTATAAAATTAAGCGCGTAGTCAAATATTTTATCCTCTCCCAGCGTCTTGCTCGACATGGTTATCTGGGCCACCGGCACATTCGTAGCGTTGAATTGCAAAATAACTGGTAACTGTATCCCCGGCGGCATCCCATGTATAGAAGTCCCGGCCACTGCCGACATCTGCGCGATTGCGGCCCCAATATCAGTACCCTTCTCAAAGTATATCCGCAATATCCCTATTCCCGGCTGCGACTGCGATTCAATACGTTCTACGCCATTCACAGAAGAAGATATACCGCGTTCGCTCAGGTAAGTAACTTTCTTTTCCATTTCCGCAGCAGAAAGTCCGGGATATGTCCAGATAACAGATACAACGGGAATATCAATTACAGGGAATATGTCAACCATCATTGACCTGATGGCCATGATTCCCATCATTAAAATAAGAAAAGCCATAACCCCTACTGTATAAGGCCTCCTTAATGCTAACCTAACTATCCACATGATTTTTAAAATTGAACTTTGAACTTACAGGTACTTGTGAGAACCAAATGTGACAGACGGAATCCCCTATACCATGAGCCTCTGCGTCAGCTCGCCTCCGCGGTTAAATGATCGTGCCGGAATTTGATAATTGGTTTGATTTGCATCATTCAGATAAGCATAGCTGCAATCATGAACAATGAAAATTTTGAAAACCGCTGAAAGGCACGAAAAAGTATCAGACCTGTAAGTGCCGGAGCCTGAGATATAACGGCATGGAGCCGGGACTACCGGGGCTGGTATCACCGACCATATGTGCATCCTCTTCTTTCTTGAAAATAAAAAGAAGAGCCACGGATGAAAACGCAAATAATAAGAAAGGTACAAAATCGGTACGGTCAGAGAGGCGCTGCAACAAGGGCAAGGGCATTAATTGTGATTGCTCCTGTTTATCTGCGATACTGCAATCCTTAATATCTCTCGGCGCTATCTGTTGCGATGCCGGGGTTTCCGCTATCGGTACATGCTTGTATAATTGTAGCCTGATGTACTTCTTAACCGGGCAGGAAAAAACCAAAAAGAAAACAGCCAGCCCAATCCATGCGGAGCGGGTAAGTCTTGATTTCTTATAAGTAGTATCTCCCATAAAAGGTTATCGGCTGCAAAATTAGTGTGAATAAATCTTATTAAAGTAAACTCAAACTTTAATTTTTTCTTAATAAAGTCTTAAAGTGTGGTAGGAAAACTTGTCAGCCCATTCTTTGGCGTCCGGTGAGTTTTTTCGTTAATCAGCAACAATTATATTTGGTTAGGGGTGAAAAGTATGAGGCAGCGCGGTTGTAAGCCGATTTTATACCATCACGTAACGGCATCAATAATGCCCACCAATGAAATATTTATGTTTCTTAAACGCGCGCGTTTTCTGGCATCGGCAAAGCGCTTTCACGATTTACTGTCGACAACGGCAGTATGATACGAAAAACTGACCCTTCACCGAGTTCGCCCCGGGCTGCAATGAAACCTTTATGGTTGCCCACTATTTTTTTACAGATGGCAAGGCCTATGCCCGTGCCCTGGTATATATTGCCATTGAGCCGCTGGAAGAGGCCAAATATTTTGTCGCTGAATTTTTTTTCAAAGCCAATGCCGTTGTCCGACACCTCTATACAGGTATAGGTATCAGCCGTAAAGCCCAAAGCTAATTCCTCCTCCGTCAGTATTCTTTGCTCTATGCTAATGATTGGTTCGTCGCTGATGTTAAATTTGAGCGAGTTACTGATAAGGTTTTGGAATAACTGCCTCATTTGGCCCGGTACGCCTTTTATGTGAGGCAACTTGTGCACAAGTATTTTTGCTTTCTTTTCTTTTATGGTTATGTCCAAATCATCGATGATTTTGTCGATTATGTCATTTAGACTTAAGGGAACGAGAGAAAAGTCGCTGTTTGATAACCGGGACAGGTTTAGTACATCATCTATAAGTATCTGCATGCGGTGGGATGCTGAGAGCATTTTCTCCAGGTACTTGCTCTCTTGGGTGTCCAGGCTGCTTTCCAGTTTGTCTTTAAGGAAGTTCCCATATACTTGTATTTTTCGCAGTGGTTCTTTGAGGTCGTGAGAGGCCACCGAGGCGAATTGTAGCAGGTCGTAATTGGTTTGTTCCAGTTTGCCATTTGTAGCTTTCAGTTTATCTGAAGCTTCTTTGAGCTGTTTATAACTGCCTGTAAGCAAGTCATCGGCATTTTTCTTTTGGGTAGTATTAGTAAAGGTAATGACCAGGCCGTCTTTCATCCGGATCGCGTCTATGTCATACCAGTTGCCCGTTAAGTCATTTTTATATTCCGAATGAAAAGAATCATTATCATCTGCAACTGCTACCAGTTTATCAAAAAAGTTTTGTACCTGCAGCGCTCCGTCAGCTATTAACTTTTTGCCTGTTAACTTACCGTTTTCCGCAGTATCCATTTCTGCAGACTTATCGTTGGCCGCCTTCATTTCGAAATCAATTGTATTGCCGTCGCTGTCTTTAACTGATTTAAGGGCAACAATGCCATTTGGCGAACTGTTAAATACCGCTTTAACGATTTCATTTAATCCTTTTACTTCTGAAATGTCTATGAAGTTAATCACCACGCCATCGTTGCTTTTGTCTTGCCGTATGTAAGGGGAAATCCGCATCAGGCAGTATTTGTTGTCGCGCAGTGTTATCTCTTTTTCAAAGGGCTTGCCCGATTTCATGACAACCTTAATATCATTGACGAAATTGGTGTATTGGAAATT
>Ga0206890_1223_pt1 | contig 16436 bp, 12 predicted proteins | sample Alteio_BWOrgHeat_58_FD_152960 | JGI IMG/M metagenome (GOLD analysis project Ga0206890, IMG submission 152960) | Enriched cells from forest soil in Barre Woods Harvard Forest LTER site, Petersham, Massachusetts, United States - Alteio_BWOrgHeat_Nextera6 ... | reverse complement strand
CGGGCGTTGAGGCAGGCGGCGAAGATTGACGAGATGGCTGCGAAGGGAGAGGAACTTCCTCCACTGGCTGGGGTGCCTGTCGGAATCAAGGACGTGCTGGTGATGCAGGGCGCACCGGCTACAGCTGGATCGCGGATTTTGAAGGGGTATCGGCCTCCCTACGATGCTACTGCTGTGACGAAGCTGGAGGCTGCGGGAGCGGTTCTGCTGGGAAAACTTAACTGCGATGAGTTTGCGATGGGTTCGTCGAATGAGAACTCGGCGTATGGACCGGTGTTGAATCCACGGGCCTTAGATCGGGTTCCGGGGGGTTCGAGCGGCGGTTCAGCGGCGGCAGTTGCCGCGGACTTTGCGGTGGCAACGCTGGGGACGGATACGGGCGGTTCGATCCGGCAGCCGGCGGCGTTCTGCGGAGTGGTTGGTGTGCTGCCAACTTATGGCAGGGTAAGCAGATATGGGTTGATTGCGTTTGCTTCTTCTTTGGATCGGGTGGGGCCATTTGCCAGGAGCGTGAGGGATACGGCGACGGTGCTGCAAGTGATTGCAGGGAAAGACGATCTGGATGCCACGTCGTCAGACCGGCCGGTAGGGGATTATGTGGGTGGCTTAGAACAACCTGTTGAAGGGATTAGGGTTGGGGTTCCGGAAGAGTATTTTGGTGAAGGGCTCGATGCGGAGATTCGTGCGGCAATTGATGATGTTTTAGCTGGCTTAAAGATGGTGGGATGCGTGGTGAAACCGGTGAAATTGCCGCACACAAAATACGCGATTCCGACCTACTACGTGATTGCGACGGCGGAGGCATCAGCGAACCTTTCACGGTTCGATGGGGTGAGGTTCGGGTTCAGGGCTGAGGAGGCGAAGACGCTCTCGGCGATGTACCGGAAGACGCGGGATGATGGGTTTGGCGCCGAGGTGAAGCGGCGGATCCTGCTGGGCACCTATGCGTTGAGTGCGGGGTATTATGATGCCTACTATCGCAAGGCGCAGCAGGTACGGACGCTGTTGACGCGGGACTTCCTGGCAGCATTTGCGGATGTGGATGTGCTGGTGGCTCCGGTGACGCCTACCCCGGCGTTCCGGCTGGGTGAGAAGACGGACGATCCAGTGAAGATGTATCTGGAGGATATCTACTCTGTGGCGGCGAGCCTGGCGGGAGTCTGTGGTGTTTCCGTGCCGTGCGGGACGACAATGGACGGTCTTCCGATCGGGGTGCAGATTATGGGTAAGCACTTTGATGAGGCTACGATGCTTCGCGTGGCGCAGGCTGTGGAGGCGGGGCAGCGAGCGTAGTCTGTAAAGGGTGCTGACTGCCGATGCGGGCAGTGACGGGAGCTAGCAATCAGGGTTATACCTGTTTGTTTTTCTGCTGAGTCCAAACGCGTTCCGGTATTCTGAAAACAGCGAGAGCCTTTGGATGGCGCTCGGATGGACGTTATCAGCTCCGGGCATTTCAGAGGATCGAATCAGAGGTAGAAAGTTGCGAGGAGTGCGGCAGATGCAGTTTGGCAGTTCGTCTCGAACTCGGATGTTTGGGTCTGTAGTTTTATTTGGTTTGTTTGGGGTGGGGGCGGCTTTTGCCCAGTACACGAACTATGGGCAGGCACTCGGGAGTCTTTCGGGGCAACAGGCGTCCTGCAATCCGGCTGATCTGTCGTGCCAGGCTGCACAGACTACGGGTGACCAAGGGAATCTTCAGAGGCGTCTGCCGGCTCCGGGCGTTGAGCCGACCAACCCGCAGGGTGGGATCGTATTGCCTGGCCAGAATCAACCAGGCCAAAACAGCAGTTCGCAGACGCAACAACAACAGGGGCAGATTAGGCCTGAGTTTCCTCAGCCCCTGGATTCCCCTACTGAGTTTCAACAGCTGGTTGCGAACTCGATCGGAAAACAGCTGCCGATCTATGGGGTGAATCTGTTCCGCAACCCGCCTTCGACTTTTGCTCCGCTGAATCTGGTTCCGGTGACTCCGGACTATGTGATTGGGCCCGGAGATGAGCTGTTGATTCAGGCGTGGGGACAGGTGACTCTGAACAGCAGATTTATTGTTGATCGATCAGGGAGCATCTACATTCCGCAGGCTGGTTCGATGCACGTTGCGGGTCTGTCGTTCGGGCAGGTGCGTGATTTTCTGAAATCTCAGATGGGGCGGGTGTTTCGGAACTTTGATCTGAACGTGAATATGGGCGAGCTCCGTTCGATCCAGGTGTTTGTCGTTGGGCAGGCGCGACGGCCGGGAAGCTACACGATCAGCTCGTTGAGCACGATCGTGAATGCGCTGTTTGCGACAGGTGGGCCGACTCCCCAGGGCAGTTTGCGTCACATCCAGTTGAAACGCGGGGGGAACGTTGTCGTTGACTTCGATCTATACGATTTGTTGCAGCGTGGGGACAAATCGAAGGATGTCCAGTTGCTGCCTGGCGATGTGATCTACATTCCGCCAGTGGGGCCGCAGGTGGCTGTGGCGGGCAGCGTGAATGTTCCGGCGATTTACGAACTGAAATCGGCAGACAACACGACGGTTGGAGATATATTGGCGGTTGCCGCGGGGCAGACGAACGTTGCCTCGAAGGATATAGTTCGGCTGGAGCGGGTGGATGAACATCGAATGCGCAGTATTACGCAGATCGGCCTGGATCAGCAGGGGCGCGGGACGGTGTTGCATGACGGCGATCTGCTGGAGTTGGTGGCTGTTGTGGGCCAGTACAAAGATGCGATCACCCTTCGCGGGAATGTGGCAAATCCTGGGCGTTATACGTGGAGGGCGGGGATGCGCGTGCGTGATCTTCTGCCGGACAAGGATTCGCTCATCACTCGCGAGTACTGGTTGAAGCGGAGCCAACTGGGTCAACCGCTTCTGACCTATATACCAACCTGCCTTCCGGCTACCCCTTTTGGGATACCGAGTCTGCGTTATGGGATTCCTGTTGGTGAAGAGGGGCAGAATCCGAATTGGCGTTATTCTTCGACGAGAAACCCAAGCCTGTTTGGGTTGGTGTTTGGGGACGAGGAGGGAAATGGCAATAAGTCGGCAGAGGGGGTATCGGACGGCGGCCTGGATTGTGGAACTGTTCCGGAGTCCCGGACGGCTGCAAGAGGACTCAACGATGTCTATACCCCACCCGCTCCCACCGTTCCCCCGGCGACTTCGACGAACCTGCAGAATCCGCCCAGCACGGGAACGCCTCAAAATGGGACCCAACTGGCTTACGGCAATGGGTCCACGATGAACCAGTTGAGCGCGACGAGCGCCAGTTTGGGCTCGACCGCTCTGGTCAATACTTCAGCCGGCCAGTTCAAGCCGCTTAATGACGTGAAGCTGAGTGAGCCGGACATTGATTGGAGCTACGCGGTCATCGAGCGGCAGAGCAAGGAGAATCTGACGACATCGTTGTTGCCATTCAATCTGGGCAAGCTGGTTCTGGAAGGGGACCAATCGCAAAATCTTGAACTTCTTCCCGGCGACGTTGTCACGATCTTTTCGAAGGCGGACATCCGGGTGCCACAGGCACAACAGACTCGGTTTGTGCGGCTGGAGGGTGAGGTTGCCTCTGCCGGCGTGTACAGTGTGCTGCCTGGCGAGACACTGCGGCATCTGGTCGAAAGGGCTGGAGGCGTGACACCGGAGGCATACTTGTATGGCTCGGAGTTTACTCGAGAGTCGACGCGTCGGGTTCAGCAGGCGCGTTTGAACGAATATATCGACCAAATTACCCTCCAGATCACTGCCAACACTACCAATAACTTCGGTCGCGCGCTCAACGCGTCAGATACTACCGCTGCGACCGCCGCGCAACAGCAGAACCAAAGTGTCATCAACAGTCTGCGCCAAATTCGAGCGACAGGCCGGATCGTACTGGAGCTTCCGGTGGACGCGAACAATGTATCGCAGCTTCCGGATTTGCCATTGGAGGATGGGGATCGATTGATTGTGCCCCGAATCCCGGCAACGGTGAATGTCGAAGGAGCGGTCTACAATCAAAACTCATTTGTATTCGATCCGACTCGACGTGTTGGAAGTTATATCCGCCTGGCTGGCGGGGCCAACCGCGATGCCGACACCAGTCGAGCTTACGTCATCAGGGCAAGCGGTTCTGTTCTCAGCAAACAATACAGTTCTTCGCTGCGCGGAAACAGCTTTGACTCGTTACATATCTATCCGGGCGATACGGTTGTGGTGCCCCTGAACCTGACGAAAGGCCAGACTCTTAAAACGATCGTTAGCGTAGCGCAGATCGTGGGCCAGTTGGGGATTGCGATAGCAGCCGGCAACACGGTGTTCTAGGAAGACAGGTTATGTTGCAAGAGACAGTGATTAACAAGACTGAAAGATCCCGCACTGAACTGCCGGCGGTCGCGCAACGGGAGAATCCGGACGACGAAGAGCTGGACTTGATCGAGCTCGGCAGGATGTTGCTGCGAAACAAGTGGTTGATATTAAAGTGTGCAGGGTTTGCTGCCCTGTTGACGGCCATCGTTGTTCTGCTGATGAGGCCTTACTACACTGGTAAAGCGACCTTTTTACCTCCAAATTCGATGTCGAATGGCGGCTCGGCTTTGCTGGGACAGCTTGGGGTCCTGGGCGGGATGGGCAGTGCGCTGGGCGGCCTTAAGGATCCCTCTCAGATTTATGTGGGGATATTGGGAAGCCGCTCGGTTGCTGACGATCTGATTCAGGAGTTCGACCTGGGCAAGGTTTATAAGACTCGCAAGTTGAGTCAGACGGAGAAGATTCTCAAGTCAAATACGAAGGTCTCGACGGGGAAAGACTCGATCATTGCGATTGCGGTTGAAGACTATGATCCAAAACGTGCGGCGGACCTGGCGAATGCTTACCTTACTGCGCTGCATAAACTGAACGATCGGATCTCTCTGACAGAGGGTGGTCAAAAGCGACTATTTTTTGAGCAGCAACTGGAAAAGGAAAAGAATTCCCTCGCGGATGCCGAGGTTGCGTTGACTGAGACGCAGCAGAAGAGCGGGCTGATTCAGCCTGGAGGACAGGCACAGCTTCAAATTGAGACGGTCGCTCAAACGCAGGCGGAGATTTCAAGCCGCGAGGTGCAACTGGCCGCGATGAGCCAAGCAGCAACGAACCAGAATCCAGATGTGATTCGTCTGCGCTCGGAGATCGATGGGTTGAAGGAGCAGCTCAACAGGCTGGAGAATGCGGGAGGGAAAACAGGGGCTGGAAATGTGGAGATTCCCACGTCGAGGGTTCCTGAACTGACTTTGACCTACATCCGCAAGGCGCGTGATGTGAAGTATCACGAGGCTCTGTATGAATTGTTGTTGCGGCAATACGAATCGGCCAAGCTTGACGAGGCCAAGTCCGCTCCGCTGATGCAAGTTGTGGACTATGCGATTGTGCCGGATACGAAGTCGGGGCCGGCACGAACTCTTTTGACCCTTCTCGCGTTTTTTTTGGGAGGAATGGTTGGGGCGATTTGGGTGGTTCTGCGTGAGGCACTGCGGAGCCAGAGTCAAACTCATCGAACGGTTGAACGAAGAGCGTAGGTTAGTAGAGCTTGGAAATGAACGCGACCATTTTTGCAGGCGGAGTTGGGACAGGGATGCGCGAGCAAGCCCGTGGTGTGGTCCCGTTATGGTTTTCAGTCAAGTTGATTGAGCGTTTCCACGCTTTGTCGTATCGCTGGGAGAGAGTATGACCGAGCACCGTCCTTTGTTTTCAATCTGCATCCCTGCATACAACCGGGCCAAGTTTCTTGCTCCACTATTGGATTCGATTTACGCCCAAGGCTATAACGATTTCCATGTCGTGATTTGCGAAGACCGCTCGCGTGAGGCTGCTGAGATTGCGAAGATTGCACGAGAGTACGGTGAACGGTTCCCTGGTACCCTCTCCTATTACGAAAACGAGACGAATCTCGGCTATGACGCCAATGTCCGTAATCTGGTTGAGAAGGCCACAGGTGAATACTGCTTCTTTATGGGTAATGACGATTTAATGTGTGCCGGTGCGCTGGAAAATGTCGCCGAAATCCTTGAGCGGGAACAGAATGTCGGGTTAGTGCTCAAGAGTTATGCATGGTTCGATGTGGTTCCCGGAGAGATCAATCAGGAGATCAGGTACTTCGAGGAGGAGCGTGTGTTTGCGGCCGGGAGAGAAGCAATTACCGTTTGCTTCCGCCGATCCGGCGTCATCTCCGGCTATATAGTGAATCGGGACGCTGCTCATGCGGCTGCGACGAGCCGATTCGACGGGACGCTTTATTATCAGATGCATCTGACTGCCTCGGTTCTGGCGAAGATGAATGCAGTTGCCACGCCGAAGATGCTGGTTCTCTGCAGGGGAAGCGAGGTCCCGGAATTCGGAAACAGCGATAAAGAGAAGGGGAAATATGTTCCGGGCGAATATACTCCGCAGGCGCGACTCAATATGGTGGGAGGGGCTTTGTCCATTATAGATGGGCTAAAACAAGCGAGTGGTCTGGACTTAGTGGGAGAAGTTACCCGAGACTACGCCAATTACTTCTACCCATACATAAGAGATCAATTGAAGCTGCCTCTCGGTGAATACCTCAAACTGTGTTCTTCATACGGGAAGATGGGCTTCTATAAATACCCTATGTTTTATCTGTATTGCCTGACAGGGTATCTTCTGGGTGCGGGCAGATTTGATTCAATGACGAGACGAGTTCGGAACTACCTTGGTCGAAGTCCACAAATCGGCCTATCGAAATAACCTGTTGATGTCAGATTAGTGCGGGGGGCATCTCACCGGCAAGTGAAGGTTGACTTGTATGATGCAGAGTGCTTCGCTTAGTGGTCTTTTTAAGAGAGAAAACGAAACAAAACAAGTAGAAGAGAAAATTAATCGGAAATATCGTGAAAAACGGTAGGTTCGCCGAGCCTACTACGAAGAAGGTGCAAAAGAGGAGGATGCCAGCGAGAACCGATTTCTCTTTACCCGGTGGAAATGACTGGAAGGCACGCCACACCCGATATGTCAGAACAAATGTGAGTACTAGATTCCCAACATACCAGACGACGCCGAAATCAATGAGTGAACTTGCCCACCACGATTCATATTGTTGGTAAGCTGGGCCGCCAAGGAAAAACCATTTCTTCCATCCCTCAATCAGATTGCCCCAGGGGATAGAGAGGTGATCAGCTGCGCTTCCTGATTTGTTTGCGAGGACCAAGCTGATGATCTCGAATGCATGTGAAATCTCTAAGAGTGCGAAGATGGCCGCACTTAGAATTAGAATCCAGAAGATCGACAGAGGCTTCTTGACGACCTGGCGGCAGGTCATTACGAAGATGAGGATTCCTAAGAATCCTATAGAGGTCAGAGACTGGGTCATCAGAAGCAGAATGACAAGCGCAAGTTGCATAAAGATGCGCTTTTTGCCGTTGAATCGATAAAAGCTCCACCCCATCAATAAAAACAAGATCGCGCCAAATCCATTTGGGTCGTCGAGGAATCCACCGAATCTTACAGATAGGGATTCTTTGAAGGCCAGAGCCGGGAGTCTTCCAAATAGCACAAAGAGGGCTATCTGAATGAGATCACTCATGAGTGCCAGCCAAAAGACGACTTTGAAATATCTGTCGATCGCGCCGAGGCGGATGCTCTTTAGTGGAATCACCAGAACGAGCGCGGCAAGAGGCCAAAACGAAATATCTACATATGTGCCATCAAAGCCCCCCAGCAGCTTGAACAGGGGAAAGCCGAATATGGCAATGGTCAGGACAACAATGGCCACCTGAAACCGACTGAGTTGCCTCTTAAAGATAAACGGCGCGGAGATGCAGCAGACGAAAAATGTGAGGACGTATTTTCCTGCTTGAAGAGAGGTAGGGGTATCTGCGTACGACGGGCTTGTTCCCGAGTTATTGATCTGAAGTGGATAGCGATAGGAAAGATACAGGGTTGCGATCCACAGCCCAACCCAAAAGTTCCGCTCTGGAATTTTATTGAGGTGTACTTTGGTCCAGCTACGGTTTGCCATCGGTGCCCAGCCCTGCTTAGAGCATAGGGTTTGACGGCTGCGATCGCAAGTTGTCCTTGGGAAACTCTAGTTATCGATGGATCAGCAAAAGAGTTCATCTGAGAGCCCGATCGTAGCTGCTGCGCTACTTCTTCGTGCCAGTTTATGTGAAACTATTGAATAGCTTTCGAAGGCAAGTGTGACTGGGAACAAAGAAGTGGAGTTTTCCGGTCATGCCGTCCGGTTTTGGGCTGCGGCCTCGATGTTGATTTCTCCCGAATTAGATTGACAGATATGCGGAGAATATAAGGTTTGAATGTCACAAAGAGCACTGATCGTAAAACTCGGCGCCATCGGGGATGTTGTTATGGCGCTACCCGCTGTGCGGTTGTTAAACGAAGCGGGAATGCAAATTCACTGGGTGTGCGGACGAACAGTATTTCCTTTGCTCAGTTGTTATTCGTGGCTGCACCCGATAGAGTGCGACGACCAGGCCATTTTGGGCGGGAATGTCGTTGAAAGGGCCAGAAGTATTTCGTCACTCTGGCGCATGATTGGGTGGAGACAGTACGACCTTTGTGCAACTCTCTACTACGACTCGCGTTACAACGTGCTGACGATGCCCGTGAGAGCAAAAAAAAAGCTGACACTCTCGCGCAGTTCTCGGGAGAGGTTTTTGATTCCGGGTAGAAACCATGCGGATGAGTATGCTCGGCTCTTACTTGACAGGGAAGACACATGCAATGAGCTCAGCCTTTCTCCAGTGTATCCGGACAAAGTCGGTGATCTGCCTGTTGTGGCTCGGACCAAGGGAACGAAGATTGGTCTTGTCCCTGCCGGAGCCAGCAATACATTCCGGCAGCAAACGCTGCGAAGGTGGCCGGTTGAGAACTATGTTGCCCTGGCGAAAGAGTTGCTGATGAGGGGCTACGAAGTGTTGTTGTTTGGCGGGCCAGACGATACGTGGGTTCGGCCCTACTTTGAGCAAATGGCTGTGACGGATTGCCTGGGTACGTTGACCTTGCCGCAAGTTATTTCAGCGTGCAGTGAATGCGACGTTGTGGTGTCTCATGATACGGGCCCTCTGCATCTTGCCGGACTGAGCGATGCAGCCGTCGTTGGTTTATTTGGACCTACGGACCCCGGTAATTTTTTGCCGCGCAGGGAGTATGTGACGGGAATTTGGGGAGGAGTGAATTTTGCCTGCAGGCCATGTTACGACGGCAGAGACTTTGCTCCGTGTAAACACAACGGTTGCATGCGTCAAATAACTCCTGAGACGGTTCTTCGTGAAATGGATAGCTTGCTAGAAGCGAAAGCGAGTGGACTCCCAGCGCCACCCCGGATTGTCTTTCCAAAGGCATCGTGACGGATCATCCATCAGTAGAGGGATTCGCTATCGGTGAAGGTGCAGGTCCGGTTCCCACGTTAGTTGGATCCAGCCGCTGGCGTTGTGCTGGGAGCCGGGCATGTAGGACGGGATAAGAAACCGTTCATATTGGGTGAAGACCTGGGCCGTCCACTGTTTGCTGATAGCGAACGATCCATTCACGAAGCCGTCTGTGATTGTGGCGCCGCCGGGCAGAAAGAGCGTCCCACCTTTGTTCTGGCGGTAGCCCGCTTCAAGGCGTGTGCGGGCGGAGAACCAGTAACTTGTACGGCCTTCGATGGCGCGGGCGTCGCGACCGATAGCGTTTCCAACCAGAAAACGCTTGTTTGTATTTCCATCCAGATATTGACCATTGATGAAGAAATGGCCTCCCCCGTAATCATGCGCAAGACCCTCGGAACTTACTGCTTCCACGCGAAGATCCATGTGCTGCAGGAAGGGTAGGCGTGCGAAATAGATTCCCGGGTTCCAAACTGCCCTACGGGGAGCATCTATGGGACTAGGGTCATCGTCGGAGTATGCATCTGCGTAGAGAGTGACGAGATGGCTAAGGTAAGGAAGCCTCCAAGTGAAATCAAAGTTGCTCTTTCGGTCGCCGGGGTCCTTCCGGTCGCCGTAACCGGCACTTCCGCCGAAGCCCGTGGAGACATCCCCTGTGGAATTGAAGCTGAACACGTTGTCTTTGAAGCTACGGGGAGTGATGGGGTGTCCGACGCCCCAGAAGATGGACCAGCGGGTGAAGCTGATTTCGAGGTTGTCCCCGAAGTTGAAGGCCGCTTTCTGGCCGTTGTACCAGGGGCGTGCCGGGTAATCATGTCCGGAGAGCTTACCCAGCACGAGGTCGAAGCGGTAGGTTCCGAGCGACGGCCAAAACGGTAGCGGGTGTGGACGAGTGGAGACGAAGTGGAGGTTGTAGGTTGGCTCGGCGTTGCTTGAGAAGGCCAGAGGCCCCATGGTTGTTGGTCCCCAGTAGAGTTCCTGTTTGCCGATTGAGAGTTCATTGCCTGCGAAGGCGACTCCCCCGTACAGTTGCATCGCACCCTGGCGTTCAAAAGCTGATTGAACGGGAATCGGTAAGATCATTGGATCCGATTCTGGTTGTAGCCGATCCAGTTTGTTGATCAGTTGATTGATGGCTGGGGTTTCTGCCGGATTGCCTGGACTGTGCTGGAGTTCCTGCCAGTCGTAGAAGAAGAGGCGTCCGTTGTGGGCGCGGAAGGAGAAGCCAGCGACGGCGCTGCTGCCTCGACCGAGCGGGCGGCCGTAGTCGTTCCACCAGGTTTGGCCGAAGTGGAAGCTGTCTGCCAGGGCGGGTCCGGCTATGGTTCCGTATCGCGCGTAGACAGATTCGAAGCTGAGCGACTCGTAGTATTCCGGATCTGCTTCGAGCTCGGTATGGAGATCGGCGATGAGGAGGTTGGCCTGGCGGATTAGGCCTGGGCTGTATGCTTCGCGCAGGCCAACCAGATTTTCGGCTATGCGCAGTTGGCGCAGGCACTCCTGACGGGTCCAAGGGCGTATCGCGGAGCTCTGGCCGGGTATGAAGCCCATTGCACCAAGCCGCTCGAGGGCTGGGTAGATCCAGCTGTTCATGGGGACGTTGGTGGAGCCGATGGTGTCTGGGTCAGTGTCTTCGGGTAGCGGCTTTGGGGCTTCGCGGGGGCTGGCGGGTTGAACGGAGGAGGGGGAGAGATTTGTGACGGCCTGGGGGGTGACAGAGGGTATGGGAGGCGCTGCGGCTTGCGTAGGTTGGGGGAGTGGTTTGCCGAAGTCAGACGGCAGGGGCCTGGCGTCGAAGGGGTTGAGGTTGAAGTTGTGGTGGGCGCGGTAGACGTAGTGGCCGATCAGCCATCCGGCAGCACTGCCGACGAGGACGTCGGAGGGGAAGTGTTGTTCGGCGAGCACGCGGCTGACGCTGACCCCGGTGGCGAGACCGTAGACGGCAGTGCGAGTCAGCCAGCCCGGGTATTCGGCGCCGATGACCGAGGCCATGGACCAGGCTGCTGCGGCGTGATTGGAGGGAAAACCACCGTTGAGAGCATTGGAGGTGAAGAAGCGGCCTCGGGCGTCATCGACGTCGGGACGTTCGCGGCGGAAGACGAGTTGGAGCGCTCCGCTGACGGCGAGGCTGTCGACAAGCGCTTCACCGCTGAGGATGCCGGTTTCATGGGCTTGCGGGGCGTCGCGGCTGAGGCTCCATAGGTACATGGAGGCGGGCATGACGGCGAGCGCGCCGACACCTGCGTTGGAGAGGGTCTGGAAGTGATTCTGATCGTTGAGGCTGATGTGGATCAGATCGTTCATGGTGTGCTGGTCGCTGCCGATCATGGTTCCGGTGACAGCGGCCAGAGGGAGAAGCCAGGTGGCGTCGATGGGGCGAATGTGGAGCGGGCTTGTCCAGATGGCCTTCTGGTCGAGGAGAATTCTTTTTGGTGTTCCGACGAGGGTGATGGGCTCGGCGGTGGAGGGGGCCAAGAGTGAGGAGGCGACGGTGTTCTGGGGTTGGGGAGCGTCTGGCAGGGAGGCGGGATCTGCGGGCTTGACGTTGGTAGCTGCCGGTGCGGAGATGGTACTTTGCGCGGCGCAGAGGAGATTTGAAGAGAGGAGGAAGCTGGCCGTGAGGGAGAAGAAGGATCTTCGTCTGGGGAGGGTCACAGGCATTCGCAGGTTCGGGTTGCAGCGGACAGCACCCCCCTAAGGGGAGGCTACCATAGCTGGCCCATCGGATTTGGAAAGAACCTGGTTGCGGATGCGCGTTCGGCACCTCCCATCTTCTTTGAAACGGCTGCCCAGAAGCCGAATGTCGGGCATTGGTAGTGATCGCAGGCGGTTGGTTAGAGGCGGTAGAAGTGATTGGCGGTGAGGACCAGAAGGAGGGTGATGGCGGCTATGGCTACTTCGCCTACCGCTCCTACGATGAAGGGGCGGGCACCTTGCTTGAAAAGGTCTTTGAGGTTGGTTCGCAGGCCTACTCCGGCGAAGGTTAAGAGGAAGGCCCAGCGGCTCAGGTTGCCGAGGGCCAGGAGTTGGGGCTTGGCGAAGCCTAGCGCGGCGATGGTTGGGTTGGTTGAAGCGCCTAGTGTGGCAAGGAGCGAGATGGCGAGGAAGCCCAGGACGAACTTGGGGAATTTCTGCCAGAGGAAGGCGGCCTTGTTGTCGAGTTGTTTTGTTGCTGCGCGGCTGGCGAGGCCTTTGCGGACCCACTGAATGGCGTAGGCGAGGACGACGAAGCCGATGAGGGCGTTGCGGCAGGTTTTGGCGAGGACGGCGTATTTGCCGGCGGCGTCTGAGTAGAGAGTTCCTGCGGCTGTGGCTTCGGCGGTGTTGTCGACGGCGAGGCCTGCCCAAAGGCCGTAGGCGTGGTCGCTCATGTGCAGGGTATGGCCGATGAGCGGGAAGGTGAACAGAGAGAGTGCGCCGAGGGCGAGGATGGCGGCGATGGCGGTGGAGGAGTCCTCTTCGTCGGCGTCGATGGCGCCCTGAGTTGCGATGATGGCGGAGACTCCGCAGACCGAGGAGCCCACGGCGAGGAGGGTGGTGAGTTTCGGGCCGAGGTTGAAGGTGCGGCCCAGCCATGTCATGAAGGTGAGTGAAAAGGCGAAGGCGACGAAGACGAGAATGAGGGAGATTCCGCCTAGCTTGAGGACATCGCCAAGGATGAAGCGTGCGCCGAGCAGAATGATGCCGGTCTTGAGCCAGAAGTCGTAGGTGGCTACGCCGGGACGAAAGATGCGGGCGACGCCTACGGTATTGGCAATGATGATGCCGAAGAGGATGGCCCAGAGAACGTACTCGATATTGGGGAAGGTGATGTGGTGGGCCTTGGTCCAAGTGTTGAGGAAGTGTTCGACAAACTTGCCTGAGTAGCCGACGACGAAGAGCAGCGCGATGCCGGGGAGGAGGCCAAGGAGTGTGGAGCGCTCGGCGGGGACACGGCCGGGAGCGTGTGGGGGGTATTCGGTTCGCAGGTCAGGCAGATTAGTTGAGGCGGCCATGGATTCTCCTTGGTGCGATGGGCTGATCCAGCGGCTACCAGGCGATGCTTCGGAGCAGGCCGAAGCGGATGATGAGGCCGAGGGCAGCGGCGAGGAGGATGGCCCAGGCGTCGGTGGAGAGGCGGGTGCGAAGGGTGGACATGGTGGAGTCTCCTTGGATAGCGCTGTGCACACGAAAAAATGTGTGGGATTCGACTACTTGCATTTTTTAATGCAGGGGTGTGGAGCGGGTGGGACTAGCTACAACAACAGCGAGTGGGCATGAGGTACAGGGTCGCGGATTGGCGGAAGACCGTCATGTTGGGATTTAGTGTACACCGGCCTGCGTCGGTACGGCACAGATTGTGACGAGAAGATGTTTAGCGGCAGAGTCGGCTTTCTGGCGAAGGTCAATGGCCTTTTGGCGAATCTGTTCGGTGGTGGGGCTTTGCCTGGAGAGACTTGCTTGAGCTTCATCGAGCAGCAGGAGATGGTCGTGCCATGAGCCGAGGGTCTTCTGGGCGCGTTCGAAACGCGAGGCCAGGGCTGCGGCGGCCTTGGAGGATTCGGCACCAGTTTCGGCGATGTAACGGGCGGTCTTGCCCGCTTTGCGGATGGAGTGAAGCTGGTCGTCGTTCCCGGGATCGAGGGCGCAGGCGCTCTTTGCGAACCAGCCGCGCGTGAGGTGGATGAGTTCTTTGCTGCTCAGGTCCAGTTCGATTGCTGGTTTCAGGGCGATTTCGAGATCGTCGAGAGACTTGCTGATTTTTCTTTGATGTTTTTCGAGCGTCTGGGTAAGTTTGGTGGCTGTTTTCTCCCGGGCGGCGGAAAGTTCGTGGTCGAGTCGCGCAGTATCGGGGTTCTTTTTGCAGGCCTTGAGGAGGTCGCGGTGGACGTCGAGGTCGCGAACGGCGCCGGCGGCGCGGCGGAGTTTGCGGAGGGCTTTGCGGAGAGACTTCGATTCGGGGTCGATGTGGATGGTGGAGACGACGGCGAGGAGCTCGAGTGTGGCCTCGATACGGCGGGTGGAGGTGCGGAGTTTGTGGACAGGTTTTGGTGAGGGCTTCTTCAGGCATGCGGCGATCGCAGATTTGAGGGTCAGTGATTGCTGGAGAAAAGTGGCGACTGGCTGTGGCATAACGGTCTGCTTCCAGTAGGAGTTGCCATTCTATCGAGTTTGCAATGGTTTGGGGGGCACTGACACTGCGGTTGAAAAATAGTTGCGCGCAACGGTGGTGGTGAAGGGGGGTTCAGTGAGATGTAAGCAGGAGGTTGTTATGAAGCTCACAAACGTGAAGGCGATGTTCACAAAGGTTGCAACGGTTGGTCTGGTGGCGGGCGCGATTGCGCTGGCGGCTCCGGCTAAGGCAGACGCGCAGGTTGTGGCCGGAATCGGCGTGGGTTATCCGCACCCGGGATACTACTATGGGCCGGACTACTATGCCGGGTTGCGCATGGAAGAGGCGCGGCGGCATGCGGAGTGGGTGCGGGCGCATGATCGCTTTCACTATGGATATCGGGGGCGTTGGTAGTTGGAGCGCGCATAACAATTAGCAATGTTCGCAGGCCGGCGGCGGAGAGGATCCCGCGCCGGCCTTGCTGAATGCGGCGAAGTCTTCGGGGGTGAGTGGCTGATAGTAGCGTGCGTCGGGAGTGGCGCAGGCTTCGCAAAGAGTTTTTCCGTCGCGTCGGATCTCGCGGTCGTAGTTGATGCCTTCGCCGCAGAGTTCGCAGGTGATGCGGGCGGATTTGTAGCCGGGCATCTCGCGCGGGTGGATGGGGACGGCGACCCACTCTTCGCTGAAGAGGTCGGTATCGGGCATCTCGCGGTAGGCGAGCATCTGCTGCTGATTCTTGTTTTCTATCTGCGGATAGAGTTCGCGAGCGCGCTGTTTGGATGACTCGAGCGCGGCGATACGGATGGCTTTGTAGACGGGTGTGTCGCCTTGCAGCGAGAGAGGTGCTGCCAAATCAACGAAGGTGGCGGCCATCTTGCCCCAGTCGCGGAACTTGATGGCTCGCTTGCCGAGGCGGCAGCCGGTCACGACTCCGATGGCGTCGGTGGCGCAACGATCGATCTCGATGAAGGTGACGAGGCGTTTGCGGTCTATTGGGTTCACGACGCCTTTGGGGTCATCGATGCCAAGGCGCTGGCAGCCCAGCATCGCCAGGCGAACGCCGAGAATCTGGCCTGCGCAGAGGTGGCCGTGGGCGGCTTCAGCTTCGCGGAGGAGGGCGTCGAAGGTCTGCATGGCTTGATGATACTGCTCGCGGACTCGCCAGGTTTGGATGCCCCCCGCTCCGAGGATGAAACGGAAGCTCGGGCCGCCAATCTTCTGAAAATAAGACGTTGCGCGGGGTAGTGTGGCGGAGGTAATATTCGATGCCCGAGGTGGTCTATGAGTGATTTTGAGACGACGATTGCCATGGTGTTGAAGCAAAAGAGCGGAATGATTGCTTCTATACGGCCAGACGCGTCGGTCTACGAGGCGATTGAGATGATGGCGGCGCGGCAGGTGGGCGCGCTGCTGGTAATGGAGTCGGGCGTGCTGATCGGGATTATTTCGGAGCGCGACTATGCGCGCAAGGTGATTCTGCAGGGCCGGTTGTCGAAAGAGACGCCTGTGAGCGAAATTATGTCGAGCCCAGTGATCACAGTTACGCGGCAGAATACGGTGGGTGAGTGCATGCGGATCATCACGGATCACCACATACGGCATCTTCCGGTAGTTGAGGCTGGAACGGTGGTTGGCGTTGTGTCAATCGGCGACCTGGTGAACTCGGTGATCTCGGAGCAGGAGCGGACGATCCGGCACCTCGAGGCGTATATCTCCGGCTCGGCTACGGTTTAGATTCGGTTGCCTCGATTTTGCCGTTGGGGGCTTGCGGATAGGCTTTTCTGTAAGCTTCGACGGCGTCGTGAATGTGGTTGAAGATAAGTGTGGGTCCGACGGCTTCGCTGAGATGGTGGCGACGAAAGTCGAAGCGGGTGTTCCACGGAACTCGAGCGAAGCCGAAGGTGACGCCTGCAGCCGTTAGGGTTTTCTTCAACTCGATGACGACTCGTGCCGCGGTGTAGTCGACATTGATGATGGCCTCGGCGTCGACGATAAGCCA
>Ga0206890_1222_pt1 | contig 16514 bp, 10 predicted proteins | sample Alteio_BWOrgHeat_58_FD_152960 | JGI IMG/M metagenome (GOLD analysis project Ga0206890, IMG submission 152960) | Enriched cells from forest soil in Barre Woods Harvard Forest LTER site, Petersham, Massachusetts, United States - Alteio_BWOrgHeat_Nextera6 ... | reverse complement strand
ATAAATTTAACATACTAAGAAGCACCGCGGTTCCGCTTCCGATAGAAAATGTGGATACCGACCAATTGATACCTGCCCGCTTTTTAAAAGCGACAGAGCGCGTTGGATTTGGCGATAACCTTTTCCGCGACTGGAGATATAACCCGGACAATACGCCTAAAAAGGATTTTGTATTAAACAACCCCATTTACAGCGGCAAAATATTGGTTGGCGGTAAAAACTTTGGCTCGGGCTCTTCGCGCGAACATGCGGCATGGGCAGTTTATGATTATGGGTTCAGATGCGTTGTATCCAGCTTTTTTGCTGATATTTTCAGGAACAATTGCTTAAACATTGGCGTGTTGCCGGTGCAGGTTAGTCCTGAGTTTTCTGAAAAGATATTTGCTGCAATTCATGCTGATCCCGAAACAGAACTGGAGGTAAACTTATCCTACCAAACCATAACATTGTTAGCAACAGGCCAAAAAGAAACATTTGATATCAGCCCATACAAAAAAGATAATATGCTGAATGGCTTTGATGATATTGATTACCTGCAAAGCATTAAACCCGAAATTGAGGAGTTTGCATTGAACTTACCGCTTTAATTTTTAAGTGAGTGGTTGATTGGGTGAGTAAGTGAGTGGTTAAAACCAGCTACTCACCCAATCAACTTAATCAACCTAATCAACCTACACATGGAACGAAGGAAAATAGAGATAATGGACACTACGCTCCGCGATGGGGAACAAACATCGGGGGTATCTTTTTCCGTTTCAGAAAAGTTAACTATAACCCAGTTATTGCTCGAAGAACTGAATGTAGATAGGGTTGAGATTGCTTCGGCACGGGTATCTGATGGCGAATTTAAGGCGGTTGAAGCTATTTTAACCTGGGCAGAAGCTAACGGATATGCCGATAAAATAGAAGTATTGACTTTTGTTGATAACGGCGTATCTATTGACTGGATGTTAAAAACCGGTGCAAAGGTTCAAAATTTGTTAACCAAGGGCTCATTAAACCACCTCATTCATCAGCTTAAAAAAACAGCTGAACAGCATTTTACCGAAATTGCACAGGTAATAGCCCTGGCCGAAAGCAAAGGCATTGCCACCAACGTCTATCTGGAAGACTGGAGCAATGGTATGCGCCATTCGCCTGAGTATGTGTTTGAATTTCTCGACTTCCTGGTTACCCAACCGATAAAGCGAATACTGCTACCCGATACATTGGGTGTATTAACCCCCGCCGAAACAGCTGACTTTCTGAAGAAGATCCGTTTAAAATACCCGGAAACCCATTTTGACTATCATGCCCACAATGATTATGACCTGGGTACAGCTAACGTATTAGAAGCCGTAAAAGCGGGCGTAAATGGTTTACACTTAACCGTAAACGGTATGGGTGAACGTGCAGGCAATGCAGCATTGGCCAGCGTGGTTGCCGTAATTAATGATTTCACGCCCGAGGTTGAAATACGCATAAAGGAATCAGCCATTTACTCGGTTAGCAAACTGGTTGAAGCATTTTCGGGAATAAGGATACCAACCAATAAACCTGTTGTTGGCGACAATGTGTTTACCCAAACCGCAGGTATCCATGCTGATGGTGACAATAAAAATAACCTGTACTTTAACGACTTGTTACCCGAACGTTTTGGCCGCAAGCGTAAATACGCTTTGGGGAAAACATCGGGTAAGGCAAACATTGAAAAAAATTTGCAAGAGTTGGGCTTAAAACTAAATGATGCCGACCTGAAGCGTGTTACCCAGCGTGTTATTGAATTGGGCGACAAGAAAGAAACGGTAACCAAAGAAGACCTGCCCTATATTATATCGGACGTTTTGGATAGCAGCCTTTATGAAGAGAAGGTTGTTGTAGAATCGTACGTATTAATGAACTCGATGGGGTTGCGCCCGTCGGCAACTATTGCCGTGCGTATTGATGGCGAAAAATTTGAGGAAAACGCGCAGGGCGACGGCCAATTTGACGCTTTTATGAACGCACTCACCAAGGTTTATACCAAGAAAAAGCGATGTTTGCCAAAGCTGATCGACTATGCGGTGAGGATAGCGCCGGGCAGTCATTCGGATGCTTTGTGCGAAACTATTATTACCTGGGAAACTGACCTGAAAAAGTTCATAACACGTGGGCTGGACTCGGACCAAACAGTTTGTGCTATTAAGGCTACCCAAAAAATGTTGAATATTATTTAGAGATTAGAGGTTGGTGATTAGAGATTAGTTGCCGACTAAAACAACGTAAACCATCCTTGCGAGAAACGAATTAAAATTAGGTAAAAGAAAATAAAATCGGTGAAATCACACCTCAATCGGTGAAATCAAAAAATAAAAAAATAACAAATGAAATTAAATATAGCCCTTTTAGCGGGAGACGGAATTGGGCCTGAGGTTATTGATCAGGCAGTTAAAGTATCGAACGCGGTAGCAAAAAAATTTAACCACGAAATTACCTGGACAGCGGCTCTAACCGGCGCCGCCGCTATTGACGCGGTTGGTGAGCCCTACCCCGATTCGACCCACGAAGTTTGTATGGCTGCCGATGCTGTGCTGTTTGGCGCTATCGGTCACCCGCGCTTTGATAATGACCCAAAAGCTACTGTACGCCCGGAACAGGGGCTGCTAAAAATGCGCAAAAAACTGGGCTTGTTTGCAAACGTTAGGCCAACGTTTACTTTCCCGTCGTTAATTGATAATTCGCCGTTAAAAAGGGAACGTATTGAAGGTACCGACCTTATTATTTTGCGCGAGCTTACCGGTGGTATTTATTTTGGCGAACGCGGTAGAAAAGATGATGGCAATACCGCTTTTGATACCTGTACTTACACCCGGGCCGAGGTTCAGCGCCTGGCTAAATTAGGCTTTGAAATGGCTATGACACGTAGCAAAAAACTTTGCTGTGTTGATAAAGCAAACGTGCTGGAAACATCGCGGTTATGGCGGGAAACTGTACAGGATATGGAAAAAGATTTCCCTGAAGTTACCGTAAGCTATGAGTTTGTTGACGCGGTTGCCATGCGTTTGGTACAATGGCCAAATAGTTATGATGTATTGATCACCGAAAACCTTTTTGGCGATATTTTAACTGATGAAGCATCTGTGATTTCGGGTTCTATGGGGCTTATGCCGTCTGCTTCAATTGGGGTGCATACTTCGTTATTTGAGCCCATTCACGGCTCGTATCCACAGGCGGCTGGCAAAGATATTGCTAACCCTTTGGCAACTGTGCTATCGGCAGCTATGATGTTTGAAGATGCTTTCGGGTTGAAGGAAGAAGCTGAACTGATCAGGTCGGTTGTAAATAAATCGTTGGCAGAAGGCATTGTAACCGAAGACCTTGCCGGAAAAAACAAAGCTTATAAAACAAGCGAAGTAGGCGATTGGCTGGCTAAAAACGTATAAAGACAAAATATTTAAAGACGCAAAATATTGCGTCTCTACACCAAATTGAACCGTTACTTGTTAAACAGGTAACGGTTACTATTTTTAAAAACAGGACAGTGAGAGCAACTAAAATAGATTACCAGGCAGCATCACACCGCTTAGCGCATGTTGTAAAACATACCCCGCTTGAGTATAATGCAGGCTTGTCCGAAAAATACGGCTGCGAGTTATACCTGAAACGTGAAGACCTGCAAGTTGTACGCTCCTACAAACTGCGCGGCGCTTACAATATGATAAGCCAGCTATCTGCGGACGAATTGAGCCGTGGCGTTGTTTGCGCAAGCGCGGGCAATCATGCACAGGGCGTTGCTTTCTCCTGCAAAAAAATGGGTATTAAAGGCGTAATATTTATGCCCGAAATTACGCCCAAGCAAAAAGTGAAGCAAACAGAAATGTTTGGCAATGGCAATGTTGAACTGGTTTTGGTTGGCGATACTTTTGATGATTGCCTGGTAGAAGCATTAGCCTATACTGAAAAACATCAAATGACGTTTATCCCTCCATTTGATGACCCGCTTATTATTGAAGGGCAGGGCACTGTTGGTGTTGAAATATTGGCAGACCTGCCGGGCGTAGAAGTGGTTATTATGCCGGTTGGCGGCGGCGGTTTGGCAGCAGGTACAGGCAGTTATTTAAAACAGCAAAATCCACATATTTTATTAGTTGGTGTTGAGCCGGAAGGCGCGCCATCGATGCTTGAAGCTCTTAAACACGGCGGCCCGGTCACCTTGCCCGAAATAAACCGCTTTGTTGACGGCGCGGCAGTAAAAAGGGTAGGCAAATTAACCTTCGAACTATGTAAAAAAGTGCTGGATGATATGCTGCTCGTGCCCGAAGGTAAGGTATGCACTACCATCCTGAAATTATATAATGAAGACGCTATAGTTGTTGAACCTGCCGGGGCTTTATCGGTGGCGACACTGGATGCTTATAAAGATAAGATAAAAGGCAAAAAGGTGGTTTGTGTTATCAGCGGGGGTAACAATGATATAGCCCGTATGCAGGAGATAAAAGAAAAATCATTGCTGTATGAAGGCCTTAAACATTATTTTATTGTCCGTTTTCCGCAGCGGCCGGGTGCTTTGAAGCTATTTGTAAACCATGTTTTAGGCCCGCATGATGATATTACCCGCTTTGAATTTATCAAGAAAACCGAGAAGGAAAACGGCCCTGCTTTAGTGGGTATTGAATTAAAATCGGCAGAAGATTACCCGTCATTATTGGCGCGTATGCAAGAGCACCGCTTTGAAGTGGTTGAACTAAACCGCGATCAAACTTTGTTTGAGTATTTGGTGTAATGGCAGGGTGCAAAGCGGAAGAAATCTTATTACCTTTCCCGCCTACCGCCATGCGCCACGCTTACTGCCCAGTTAAACTTGGTAGCGTACGCTTATCAGGCGGCAAAGCCAAAAACTTTTTATACGAATCATTGATATAAGCCACTAACGACGGGCCATTATTGTTGCGTAAAAACGCATACGTTGGGCGGTAAAGTGTCATAAAATCTTCCAGGTCCTTGCCTTTCAATGGCACAATGCTCCCCACGTAAACTTTGGTATATACCTGGTCAACATGACGCTCCTGCTCTTCGCGTACAAAGTACCGTTTAAGCCTTCGTGCATCCTTCCCTTCTTTGGAGAACCAGGTACTCGGCGACATTACATAAACTTTGCTCTTTGTATATATCTCGGGATATTCCTTACGCGGGTCGAAGGCCTCCCCTCTTTTAGCGTTAATATTAACTTCGCGCAGGGAGATGCTCATTGATTTTAGCTCAATTTTTTTAAGCTTCATATCATATACGTACAACGTGTCTGTTATATAACCGGGCGAGCTAAAAATAAGTAAATGACCGGTCTCGGTTTTTAATTCAAATTTCCCATCCTTATCAGTAAGGGTTATCTGTTTGTTGCTGTTGTCGCGTATAAAAACGTCAGACATTTTAGCGCCACTGCCACTCTCGTGCACACTTCCTTTTAAAAGACCCTGCTGCGCACTTACTGATCCTGCCATTAATGCTAACAGGAGTACTCCGAAATACTTTTTCATGGCTTGATAATTATTTGTTAAAAATAACCTATTTCAAGCATAATTGATTTGATTTTGGTAAAGATTTAACGTAAAAAAGACGTTATAAGTCATGTTTCCTTAATCCGCTACCCAACCCGTCATTGCGAGGTACGAAGCAATCTCTAAAGAGACAGGCGGCGAACTTGCATGGCCAATTTGTATGTGCAGAGATTGCTTCGTACCTCGCAATGACGCTCGGAAGAAAAGGGCTATATACAAACAAAAAACCCGGCTGTTAACCGGGCTTTTTCTTATAAAATGATCTAATTATTTCTTAGCTGTCCAAACGTCGTTTGATTTATTGGTATCTGGCAATGTCGAATCAGGGTTATAAGTAACAGATTCGATCTCCTCATCAGATGGATATTTGAATGACCAGCTTGTGTTACGTTCCCAAATTTCGGCATGGAAATTTACACGGTTGGTTTTTCCGCTTTTAGTTTTTATTTCAAGCACAACCGGCATTGCCATTTGCTCAAGGTTATCAAGGGTAATAATGGCGCCCTTTTTAGGGTCGTTATCTACATAACGCACGTCACGTACGCTAACATCCAGTTTCCAGGTATGCTCAAACCAGCCTCTCCAAAACCATTGTAAGCTTTCGCCCGAAGCATTTTCCATTGTACGGAAAAAGTCGTCGGGTGATGGATGTTTATAGGCCCAACGTTGAATATAAGTTTTAAACGCGTAGTCAAAACGCTCGGGGCCTAATATTTCTTCACGTAATAAAGTTAAACCTGCGCTTGGCTTGCTATACAGTAAAGTACCGTTATTTGCCTCTTTAAGGTTATCAGGATTACTCAAAATTGGCTCAAGCCCTGTACGGGTATAAGTTCTCCAACCCTGGTTTAATGAAGTTGTATCGTTTCTTTTTGTAAATTCTCCCTTTAAAGAATAATATGATGAAAGTGTATTGATAAAGGTGTTAAAGCCTTCGTCCATCCAGCCATATAAACGCTCGTTTGAACCAACTATCATCGGGAACCAGGTATGGCCAAATTCGTGATCGATCACACTCCAGCCACCATTGCTTATAAATACAATACCCGGATATTCCATACCACCGGCTATGCCGATAGCGTTGGTAGCGTTAGGGTAAGGGAATTCAAACCATTTTTTTGAGTTGTATTCGATAGAAGCTTTAGTATATTCAGTAGCCCTTTTGTTGCCTGCCGCAGCCGAAACCGGGTAAGCAGATATGGCCAATGATTTTCTGCCGCTTGGCAAATTCATTTTAGCAGCGTCCAAAACATAAGATGCTGAAGCCGCCCACGAAGCATCACGCGCGTTGCGGATCTGGTAATGCCAGGTTAATTCAGATTTGCCTGCCGGGCGCGAGGCCGGGTTCATAACTTCTTCCGGTTTACGTATAAATACAGTTTGATCGCTCTTTGCAGCGTCTGCCCATCTTTTAAGCTGCTCAGGTGTAAAAACATCCTTAGCGTTCAATAACTCGCCCGAGCATACAACAATATCTTTGGCAGGCGCAGTGATATTTATATCAAAATCACCGTATTCCAAATAAAATTCACTTTCGCCGGTATAAGGCAGTGTGTTCCAACCCTCCAGGTCATCATATACACACATACGCGGGTACCATTGTGCTACCTGGTATATTTTTCCATTTGGAGTTTGACGGATACCCATCCGGTCTGAACCATATTGCGGAGACACGAATGACCATTCAATTTTGAATTTTATTTTACCGCCTGCAGCAGCAATACCCTGCGGTACAAATATTTGCATACGGGTATCATTAATAAGGTATTTGGCATCAACAGTTGTTTCTTTACCCTTAACAGTACTTATTATCTTAACTGTTTTGATCTTATCGCCGGCATCAAAAGCCTGGCCCCTACCCCAATTACGGCTTACCGGCACATCGCCCACCAATGGAACTTGCTTATTTCCCCTTGAATCTAACTTGAAAAGGTTTTGATCTAATTGCATCCATATAAAATCCAATTTCTGAGGGCTGTTATTGGTGTAGCTTAGTATTTCAGAACCCGATACCTCGTCCTTCGCGGTGTCAATTTTTGCGTTTATAGCGTAATCGGCGCGGTTTTGCCAATATTTTGGACCCTGGTTGCCATCAGCCGAACGGTATTCGTTGCCGTTTTTGGTAAAGAAAAAAGGTTTCCAAAGCTCGTTATAATTATATTTTGTTGCCGGGGCATTCAGGTCTGGGCCCGGAGTTGGCCTTCTTCCACCACCGCCAGGCCTTTGCCCGGTTCTTGGAGGAGGGGGCGGAGTTTGCGGTAGCCTTTCGGAGACTATTACCTGCGCGTCGGCTACAGATGCGCCGACCAAAAATGCCAGCATCAAGCCGGTAAGGGTTTTCATTTTCATCAGTTAAAATTTTAATTAAATAACAAAACTAAAAAAAATTAAAGCCGATTGGATTTGAAACAGCATTATTACAATTGATGCTATTGGATATTAGCTAATAAATTCCCATCAAATTGATAGACAAAAAAGGGTGTGGGTATGGTTGTTTAAAATAATTTACATGCTATCGCCCTTTTTGTCATTGCCGGGGCTGCGAAATGGGATTGAACGACAACGCAACACCGTCATTTTATTAACAACGCGATAAGGTTGCTTCGTCGCCCTTACTCGCCAGCCGCCGCGATCCTCGCAATGCACCTTTTTTATCTCTTAAAATGCTGCTGATAAACCGTTTCATCAAAGCCGAAAAACAGGAAGTCGCCATCTTCAATTACAGGCCTTTTGATCATGCTGGTTTTTTGTTGCAGTAATTGCAGGGCATCGGCTTTTGTTTTTATGCTTTCTTTTATTTGCGGGTCGAGTTGTTTCCAGGTGAGGCCCTGTTTGTTCATAAATTTTTCATATCCTGCTTTTGCATCCCATTCTTCTAATTTTTGCGGCGATACGCCTAGTTTTTTAAAATCATGAAACTCATAAGCTACGTGGTTAGCTTTTAACCAGTCTAACGCTTTTTTAACCGTGTTGCAATTGGTGATACCGTAAACTTTCATGGGGTTAAAATTACGGTTTTAAGTCAATAGTCATAAGTCGATAGCAAGGTAAACGCAATAAAAAAATCAATGAAACAGCATTATCATCAGTACATATCGGCGCTGACTCACCCCGCCGACGCTTCGCTGGGCGACCCTCTCTCCGCTGCGCGCATAGAGGGTTGGGAAAAGCTTAATATTTTAGGAGAGCCATGGTATAATTTCTTTTATTACCCTGACTCAGAACTCAATACTCCCAACTCAAAACTAATTCCTTGCCCCACCGGCAGCATCATCATTATTAATGCCGCGCTGATTCTTTTTAATGGCGCTGTTTAGCTTGCCAAATTTATAGTTAAAGCCGATAAATACCGAGCGGTATGGGTTTTGGTTACTGTTGTAGGTTTGAAAATCGGGGGTTTTGGTAAAGAAATCAAGCGTATTGAATTTACTGAAAGGGTTACTAAAGTTAACCGAAATGGAGAGTTTATTATTCAATATATCTTTTGATGCGCTATAATTTTGGTTAAAATACCAGTTATCCCTACCTTCCAGCAATACATAACGGCTATCAAAGCCTACGTTTACCCCAACACGTATGCCATTGTCAAACTTATAGTTGGTGAATGTAAATAAATGCCCCTGTTGCCCGCTGTTGGTATAAAAACTGCCATTATACGTTCCTTTAAGCCATACCTGTAATAATTCGGCATTGATGTTAATATTCAATTGTTTGGTTAGCGGGTAGTTAATATTTACATCAATGCCCAAATTTTGGGTTTGCCCCACATTGGCATAGGTTGTTTTGGTAACATCATTGGCATCAACCGAAGTAATGTTTTGAATAGTATTGTCGGCAAACGAATAGTGGGTGCTGATATTGATAGAGCCTTTGGCGAAATTACCATAGCTCAGCTCAAAATTATTATTAACCGCGGGCCGCAAATCTGGGTTACCCACAGTAATGTATTTAGGGTTCGACAAATCAATAAACGGGTTTAACTGGCCTATGCCCGGGCGCTGAATGCGCTGTGTAAACCCAAATGTTAAGCTGCTGGTAGTGGTTAAGTTTCGCTGCGCGGAAAAGGATGGTACCAGGTTATTATAGCCCTGGTCAACACTGCTGCCTACCGACGAAAAGTCGGCGTTTATGGTTGTATGTTCCAAACGTAAGCCGCCTTTAAAAGTCAGCTTAGCAAATTTTAACTGGTATGAGTTATACAGGCTATAAACATTTTGGTGATAGGTAAAATTATTTTCCTGGCCGGTATTGGTGACGTAATTGCCTGCAGTATTTAACGTATCGTTCCTGAAATTACTATAGTTATCGCGTAATATCATTTTTCCACCGGCCTCAATGGTAACTACTTTTAAAGGCTCAATATAATCCAATTGGGTAGTGTATTCCTTTGATCCCGAATTATTATACTGGCGATAATCAGTTATAACCTGGTCGGCGGTGATATTACTAAACTGTTTGTTGCTTGAGTTGCTATACCTATAGGATACAGTTAAAAGCTCGTCTTTATTTTTCTTAAAGCTCAACTGGTAATTTACGCCCAGGTCCGACCCATTAAAATTGCCTGTACCATTATTTAGTAAATTATAAGCTTGCGTAATTACATTATTTGAATCGCGCTGCGTAGTAAACTGGCTGCCGCCCTGTGTAGTAGAGCCACTATATAAATTAAAGGTAGCCGTAAACAAATTCAACGAATCAATTTCGTAGCTTAACTCGTTACCGGTATAGGTATTTTTATTACCAATATACCGGGTGCCTTCCTGGAGTAATGACGAAGGGGCAGGATTAATAAAGCTGGTTTTGTTTTCAAAACCCGTGGTATTATCGGGCCGGTTACCGGTGCCGGCATAGGCGTTGTACCCTATCTTCCCTTGTTTTATGGTGACATTTAAATTTGCCCTGTAGCCATACACATTATTATACCCCGCGTTTACCGACCCGTTGTAGCCCTGGTCGGCATTTTTTGTGGTGATGATATTAATGATACCTGCCAGGCCCTCGGCATCATATTTTGCAGGGGGCGTAGTGATCACTTCTATTTTTACAATATTGGAAGCCGGCATAGCCTTTAATATATCCGAAGGGTTTTTGGCCATTAACGCCGATTCCTTACCATTGATCAATATTTTATAATCGCCGCTGCCGCGCAGTTTAATATTGTCGTTACCATCAACTGATAATAGCGGCACCTTCCGTATCATATCTAAAGCGGTAATAGTTTTACTTTCCGGATCGGCCTGCACGTCATAGCTGAGGCGGTCAACCTCCTGTTTCATTAAAGGTCTTTGGGCCGTTATTGAAACCCCTGCTAATTGTTTGGTTGAAGGTGATAATATAAGTTTACCCATATCAATTATTAAACCTGTACCTGCAACCCGAATGGTTTTATTTTTATACCCAACATAGGCCAATGCCAGCTGATAGGTTTTACCGGCAGGTACTTTTAATTCAAAACTGCCGTCGTCTTTGGTAAGCATACTTTTTACCGGTAACTGCGTTGCAGCATCCTGTAAAACGGTGGTAGCGTAGCTTAAAGGCTGGTGGGTTACCGAGTCGGTTATGGTGCCTTTAATGGTTATTGTTTGTTGCGTATTTTGCGCTGATACCGTAAACGAAAGAAAAACGACACAAAGGAAAAGTAAAAGTTTATGCATAGCCGGGTAATAGACGCGCAAGTTATGGATACGTTACAAGCAAAAGGAAAAAATTAACACTATTTAACTACAAAATTAGTTTTTTATTATCGGGGGATGTGGTTAGTGGTTGAAAAATAGGGAGTGGAGCAATAAAGGGAGGGTTGCGGGATTAATTCCCCTGCGGTGTGGCCGTCTGTATAGTGGCACTGAGAGGTCAACCGGCTATGCATTTTCGCGAAACCCCTCCCCGCCCCTCCAGGGGAGGGAATCGCACAGGGCCCTGCTTTTTAATCTTTGCGCTTATCTTTTTCAGGACTTGACCTTTAATTATTCCCGCCGGTGCTTTTTCCTCCGCCTTTGGTGTCGTCATTTTCAATACCATGTACGTTCTTTTTAATGTCGCTGGTTAATTTGCCAAACCTGTAATTAAACCTGATAGCAAATGAACGTACATTTCCCTGGTTAAATGACGATGTATAATATTGGGGCGTAGTGGTTGACGACCTCAAAGTTTGGAACTCGCTGAAAGGGTTATTTACTGCCAAAGCAATGGTGGCTGTTTTATTTAGAAAAGTTTTTGAAATTACCGGCGACGAATAAGTACCGCTGCCCGATTTTCCCTGCAAAGTAACATTGCCGCTAAAATAACCCGCGTTAAAGCCAAAGCGGTACCCTTTGCTAAAGGTATAGCCAATGTTAGTAAACGCATTGCCTACAATACCCCGGTTTTTATAAAACTGGCCGTTATATGCGCCCTGCAGCCAAACCTGGTTAAGCTGGCCGTTAAGGTTAATTGTTAAGTGTTTAGTTATATTTTGTGTTGTATTTATATTAAGACCGAGCGTGCTGTTGCTCCCCAGGTTTTGGTAGCTGGTGGTAGTTACCGTATCGTTTTTACCACCAACGGTAGTAACCTGCAACCCCGAAACGTTTTGTATGGAATTATTGGAGAAGGCATAACTAACACCAATATTAATGGAATTTTTAGCGAAGTTGCTATAAGTAAGCTCAAAAGTATGGTTTAGCTCGGGGCGCAGGTTGGGGTTACCAAAGCTAATATAATTTGGATTTGAACGGTTAACAAACGGGTTAAGCTGGTATATGCCGGGGCGTTGAATACGCTCGGTAAAACCAAAATTTATACTGCTGAATTTAAATTTACGCTGCAGGGATATGGATGGGATAAAATTGTTATAATCTTCATTTACGGTGCTGCCTGTTGATGCAAAATCGGCATTGATAGTTGTATGCTCGAGGCGCAAACCGGCTTTGGCTGCCCAGTTATCTAAACTTAACTGGTATGAATTGTACAGGCTGTAAACATCCTGGTAATAGTTAAAATCATTGGTCTGGGTTGGGTTGGTCAAATATTGATTAGTGACGCTATCCCTGTCGTCAACATGGTATTGGCTAAAGTTATTTCGCAATATGGCCTTGGCCCCGGCCTCAATGGTCAGTTTTTTAAGCGGGTGTTCATAATCTACCTGGAAGGTATGCACTTTACTACCCGAATTATTATACTGCTGATAGTCGGGGGCTAACGCCTGCGGATAATTTATTCTTTGTGAAAAGGAGTTATCGTTTAACTCATTATCGGGCGAGTAATTGTATTTATAGGATAAGGTAAGCAGGCGGCCCTTTTGGTGCTTAAACCCAAGCTGGTAGTTTACCGATGCATCGAAGCCAAAGAAATCACTGTTATTAACGTTTGATAAATAGTAATATTGATTTGTTACGCCCTGGCTGTTTGTCATATCAGACGATTGGTTTGAATTATTTACAAACTTGTTGCCAAATGCATCAACGGATGCGGTAAGCAGGTTAAGTGTATCTATTTCATAGCTCACTTCTACATTGCCATAATGGGAATTACCGGTAAAAGTACTGGCGCCGCTTTGCGTTAACAGCGATTGTTGCTGAAAGAAATTTTGTGTACTGCCTGAGGCAGCCTCGGGCTGGTGCTGGTGCCCAAGCCCCATGTATGCCGACAAACCAAATTTGCCCTGCTTATAAGTACCGTTTAAGTTAGCAGCCGGGCCAAAAACACTGTTAAGCCGCCCGTTAAGGCCTAAGTTATACCCCTGTGCCAGGTTCCTCTTGGTAATGATGTTGATTATGCCGTTAAGGCCCTCGGCATCGTATTTTGCAGGGGGCGTGGTGATCACTTCTATCTTTTCGATATTGGTAGCCGGCATGGCTTTTAATATATCTGAGGGGTTTTTGGCCATTAATGCCGACTCTTTGCCGTTGATCAATATTTTATAATTTCCACTTCCCTTTAGCAGGATATTGTCTGATGCATCTACCGATAAAAGCGGCACTTTACGCATCATGTCGAGCGCTGTTAATGCAGGCGCTTCCGGGTCGGCCTGTACATCATAGCTAATGCGGTCGATCTCCTGTTTCATTAAAGGTTTTACAAAGTTTATGGAAACTTCTTTGAGCTGTTTGCCCGACGGCGACAATGCAACTTTGCCAACATTTATTTCGGGGTCGGCGCTACTTACAGGTATGGTTTTATCTTTATAATCAACAAAAGCAAAAACAAGCTGGTAGGTATTACCCGCGGGGGCGGTTAACTCAAAGGTGCCGTTATCTTTTGCTAAAGTGCTTTTTACAGGCAACTTGGTTTGTGCATTTTGCAAAACAACGGTAACGTAGCCTAAACCATTGTTGGTGACAGAATCAATCACCATACCTTTTACGGTTATAGTTGGTTGAGCATTTTGGCCTAATACAATTAGGTTAAGGCAGCACCCGCAAATTAGCATTAACAGTTTTTTCATACTTCTAATGTGAGTTGAAACAAAAGACCGGGACTATTTTAAAACGTTACACCGAAAAGCGTATGCACCGTAAATGTTACAAAACGATCTTTTCTGGTTGCGGATGCAAGTTAATACTAATTGATTAGTATTATTACTAATCAATTAGTATTTTATTAAATAATTTATTAAACAATTGATAATCAGTCTAATAATTTAATAAGAACGACCAATAGGATCGAATGATCCTATTGGTCGTTTTATCCCTACACAGCGCAGGGTCCCCTATCGAGAGACGCTGCGGAGACGAAAAGCTGTTAAAAATTACCCTGTGGTCGCCGGTTTATTTGCGCCATTTTTTGTATCGTCATTATTTATGCCGTGTTCGTTCCTTTTGATATCTTTATTTAATCCGCCAAATTTGAAATTAATGAGCGGTAATAGTTTTGCGAAGAAGAGTTCTGTGCAAAATCAGCCGAGTTTATGTTTGAAGTAAATGTGTTGAATTTTTTGTAAGGGTCATTAGCCACCAAAACTACGGTCATCAGCTTATGAAAAAACTCTTTGGATAATAAGTACTGGTTAAATACAAAAGCGCTTGAGCTACCCTGCAAATTCACGTTACCGCTGAAATAACCGGCATTAAAGGAAAGTGCAAAGCCGCTACCAAATTTGTACTGCATATTACCGAAGGCATTGCCGGTAAATCCGTCATTGCTATACGAATTGCCGTTAAAAGTACCGCTAAGCCATACGCGGTTTACTTGTCCGTTTAGGCTAAGCGTAAATTTTTTGGTGATAAGCATGTTTGTATTCACATTTAACCCCAATGTTTTATTGGTACCCAAATTTTGGTAAGTGGTATAGGTAACGGTATCTTTTTTGCCGTTCACGGTTTCGGTTAACAGGCTGGATACATTCTGGATAGAATTATTTGAAAACGCATAGCTTAAACCTATGTTGATAGCGTTTTTGGCAAAATTGCTATAGGTTAACTCAAAGGTATTGTCAAGCTCGGGCCTTAGTTCAGGGTTCCCGGTGTTGACGAAACCCGGCACCGAACGATCAACAAACGGGTTAAGTTGCAGTATGCCGGGGCGCTGTATGCGCTGTGTATAACCAAAATTGAGGCTGCTGGTTTGAAAGCTGCGCTGAATTGATACCGAAGGGATAAGATTACTATAGCTTGGCGCGGTGTTAACCCCTGCCGAAGTAAAATCAGCACTTAGGCCGGTATGCTCCAAACGCAGGCCTGCTTTACCTATCCATTTATCCACTTTTAACTGGTACGAGTTGTAAACGCTTAAAATATCCTGATGATAATTAAAATCATTGGTAAGGCTACCGTTGGTTACATATTGCTGCGTTACCGGGTTTTGATCATCTACATAATAATTAGCGTAGTTATTACGTAATATGGCCTTTGCCCCGGCTTCTATTGATACTTGTTTTGTTAATTCATCGGCATAATCCAATTGCAGGGTATGATCACGGTTACCCGCATCGTTGTTTTGCTGGTAATTAGGAAAAACAGCCAATGGGTAATTAAACCTGCTACTGAAAAGGTTATCATTAAACTGTTTATTTGGCGCGTAGCTGTATTTGTAAGATAAAGTAAGCAGGCGATTTTTTGAGCTTTTAAACCCTAATTGGTAATTAATAGCAGCGTCGAGGCCGCTTGAACTGCCATTGCCGGTATTATTTAATATATAGGCCTGTTTTGCTATGCCAAGGCTATCTGTATTAGCCAACAGCAAACTGCCCTGGGTTTGGCTATTGCCCTGGAAGTTGAGCGAACCGGTAAGCAGGTTAAGTGAATCTATTTCGTAACTAAGTTCTGAGCCCCCATAATTGTATTTACTTGTTGTCGAATTGGTGGCCGTTTGGTTGATATTGGTATGGCTGGCAAAAATAGTTTCGGTATTGTCTGATCCGGTAACTTGTGTGCCATTATTGCCCAACCCCATAAATAACGACATGCCGAATTTGCCTTGCTTTACTGTTCCGTTAAGGTTAAAGCCTGTACCGTAAACAGAGTTTAACCTGGTATTTATCCCTATATTATAGCCTTCGTCGGTAATTTTTTTTGTGACGATATTAATAATACCGGCCAGCCCCTCGGCATCGTATTTGGCCGGCGGCGTAGTGATCACTTCTATCCGCTCGATATTGGTACCGGGCATAGATTTCAAAATATCCGATGGATTTTTTGCCACCAGCGCCGACTCACGGTTATTGATCAATATTTTATAATTACCGCTCCCTTTAAGTTTTATATTATCGTTACCATCAACAGATAACAGCGGTACTTTACGCATCATATCTAAGGCTGATAAGCCTTTGCTGTCCGGGTCTGCCTGTACATCGTAACTAATACGGTCCACCTCGCGTTTTATTAGCGGTTTGGCCGCCGTTACAGCAACTGCGTCCAATGTTTTAGTTGCAGGCGCTAATATGATCTTACCCAATTCAATGACTGATCCTGCACCGGTAACCGATATGATCTTATTTTTATAGCCCACAAAAGCAATTTCAAGCCGGTATGACTTTCCTGTAGGTACTGTTAATTCAAAACTGCCATCCTCCTTAGTTAACATGCT
>Ga0206890_1221_pt1 | contig 16515 bp, 14 predicted proteins | sample Alteio_BWOrgHeat_58_FD_152960 | JGI IMG/M metagenome (GOLD analysis project Ga0206890, IMG submission 152960) | Enriched cells from forest soil in Barre Woods Harvard Forest LTER site, Petersham, Massachusetts, United States - Alteio_BWOrgHeat_Nextera6 ... | reverse complement strand
AGCGGAAGATTTTCTCAAACAGAGCACATCACACGCAATGATGCTTGAATGGGTCTTCAGCTGCGACCACATTGCTCTCGCCTATGGGTTGAGGTATTACGGCACCGAAATTGAAAAGCTTTCGCCCGGCACGAAGGGGATTGTTCTCCTAATTTTGTATTTGGCAATGGACGTTGAGGATTCTCGGCCACTCATCGTCGATCAACCTGAAGAAAATTTGGATAACGAGTCCATATTTAGTCTTCTATCCGTTTATTTCAGAAAAGCGAAGCAAAGGCGCCAAGTCATTATCATTACGCACAATCCAAACTTGGTCATTAACACGGACGCAGAACAAGTAATCATCGCCACGGCATCGAGAACCAAAAGCGTATTCCCGGACTTTTCTTATACGGGCGGGGCCTTGGAAGACGTTGGAGCAGTAAGGAAGCGAGTGTGCAACATTTTAGAAGGTGGAGAGCGAGCATTTCTGGAACGAGAAAAGAGATATGCACTGTCGAAAGCAGGCAACGTCTAACTTACTGCGCACCGGCATGCGCGACAAAGCGAGCCATATTCCCAAAATGGGAATCACTCAAAAATAAATTTCTAAAAAGTGACATTTTTTAGCGCCGAAAAACCACCATCCAAAAACCAGCATTCCACCATCAATTCACCACAACTTCACCATCAAAACACCACGTTTTTCCACCCGTTTTTGCCAAAACCCCCTGCAAAAACGAAGTTCCACCATCCCCGGAAAAATTACCGCAATGGACGAGGGCCGGCGACGGACTTCTGGCCTTCATCACGGATGACGGTGTAGGTGGTGTAGGCGAGCAGCGCAGCGAGGAGGAGGACGTTGATGGCCATGCCGGCGAGATTCACGGTGTAGTCTCCTACGGAGCGGCCGAGAAGCGCAGTGAGAAACCAGAAGATCAGGACGACCGCAATAATGGGGCGCTTTTTCTCAGGATTTTTGCCGCTGAGCGCGTAAGCAAGTGGGATGAGAAGAAAGACGTAATCGTAGATGAGGTGCTTGAACAACAGGAGGCTGGCAAGAGAGACGAGAGTGAGTTCCGCTCCTCGGGAGATACGGTAGCGGCTTAGAAAGATAGCGTAGGCGACGGTGCCTGCAAGCGAGATGAGATAAGAGCAGGAGATGGCGCGGGCGAGAGCGACGTGGGGCCGGAAGAAATACTCGACGTAGGTCATTACATCGGCGAGACCGGGATTGACGGAGGTTCTGGCAATGATCAGAGGCTCGCGTGCCAGTAGGGATAACGGCGTCGGAAGCAGAAGATGGATGCCAAGGAGGCCGATCACCGCCACTCCGATGGCAATGAGCAGAAACCGAATGCGGCCGCGAAAGAGATGCACGAGCACAGCGACTGGGGAGAAGCTGTACTTCGCGAAGCTGATGCCGAAGCTGACGGCTCCGAGCCACGTAAATCCGATCGCGTAGGCCGCAGAGAATAGAAACAGCTCGCAGAGGCTCATCTGGCCGGTTTCAAGAACGACACGGAAGGGCGAGCTCATCCACAAGAGGCAGAGGATTAGGGCGGACTGAAAGTAGTCGAGCGAGAAGAGGCGCTTCAGAAGATAAACAGCGCCGACGGAAAAACAGATGCTTGCGATGCACCAGACGACTTCTGCGGTATGGAAGTCGAGCAGCCCAAAGGGCAACAAGACCAGATAGAGGATATGGAGATAGTTGGGCGGGCTGAAGTGTTGCGGGTGATGAGGGAGTCCGAAGAGCTTCTCCTGCCATGGGTCGAGGTGCTGGTCGATCAGGTGTGCGCTGATCCACTGAAGATCGTGGCTCTCGTATTGAAAGGCATGGTGGATTCCGCGAACGAGAGAGAAGAGAGCCGCAGGCCCGAGCAGAAGGAGCGCAATCGCCCGAAGTCGATTGCGAGTTTGGCTTTCGAGCATGAACCTCCATGTTGATGAGTCAAGCCATCATGACGACCTGAATTTATCGGTATTCAGAGACAGAATAACCTAGCGATAAAGATCGCCCGGAGTCAGGCGGGGGCCGAGAGTTTGGATGAGTTGCGGGATGTCGTAGTGGCGAAGAACTCCGGGCAGGATATCTTCAGGGGCGTCGACGGGCATGGGGATTTCGAGGAGGCTTTTGTAGCTTTCAAGGGTGTGGTCGATGGTGATGTGCTTGATGCGCGGGTCGAGGACGGCAGCGTGGAGCAGGACGAGGCCAAGGTGCCCGCTGGCCTGGGCGGAAATCTGATTAGGGTCCCCGGTGGTGCTGCCTTGCATGAAGTTGACGGCTGCAATGACGTCGTCGACGCGGAAGCCGAGGAGAGTTTTGCCGACCAATTCGGCTCGGAGTTCGGTGAGGTAGAAGGGGCCGAGAATGGAGGCTTTGGTCTCCTCGGTGCCGGGTGGCGACGGGCGCGGAGCGATGACGAGGACCGCTGTGCCAGCGTCGGCGAGCGCTCGAAATTTCTTAACCTCTTCGACGCGCGACGGTTCGAGAGCAGGATCGAGACTGTTCTTCAGGACGAGGAGCATCGGGTGTTTGCCGTCAGCGGGACGGTAGAACTCGGCCTGGATGTTGATGCCGGGTGCGGTGGCCAGGGTGAAGCGGTGGCGGACGTGAACGTCGCCTTCCGGTGCGGAGGCCAGGGGTCGGGATTCGGTGTTGATGGGAGCGGGGTCACCGGGTTTGATGGTGGCATGTGTGACTTCGCGAATGGTTTGCTCGAGTTGCCGCCCGGTGAGGAGTTTGGGGTTTGGCAGAGTTGCATTGCGTTTGAAAGTCAGGGTGTGGACGGTTTCGCTGTTTGGGTAGCTGGTGGAGATCTGGCCGGTGGGGGTTACCTGAAAGGCGGAGGCCGCGATGCCGGCGGGTGGAGCGAATGGATTGGCGCCCGGGGTTGGGGGTGGCGGAAGGATGGGTTGCGCGTCGGAGTGGGCGAGATGGGTTAAGAAGAAGGAGACGATTTGTCCAGTAATGGGCCCGAGGTTGCCGTGACGACCTATACCGGTGATCCACTGGAGCGGGGCAGTGGCGGGGATGGCGTTGGAGGTGTCGGGATTGAGGGTTGGGCCGGTAGGGATGCCTGGGGGCGGGTTGTTTGCCGGGGTTCCGGCGCTGCTGGGATCGAAGAGGGCGTAGAAGCGACGGGCTTCGGTGGTGGTGGCGAGGGCTCCAGCAAAGGGGAACATGTCCTGCGCGGTGGAGATGATGGCGTAGGGGCGCGGGGCGGCGACTTCGATCCAGTCAGGGAAATCCAGACCGCTAGCGATGAAGTTGGGGATGGATTGCTCGGCGTCCTGGGGGCCGAGAGTGGGGAGGAGGGTGTCGAAGCTGGTGAGGTAGCAGGCTACGGCGATGGCTTGGACGCGGGTGTCGAGCGCGGCGAGCAGAGCTGTCATGGTCCCGCCGCCGGAGCAGCCGAAGGCTCCAATGCGGTTGGGGTCGACTTCTGGGCGCGAGATGAGGTAGTCGACCGCTCGGATACTGTCCCAGGCGATGATGCGGGCGGGAGCGTCGCCGATGAGGGTGGGTTGGAGGCCCGCTTCGCCGTGTTCACCGGTGGCGGCTTTGAGGAGGGTTTTGGCGGGGTCGGCGGGGTCAGGATATTGGAGACGCTCGCCCTGGCCGATGGGGTCGTAGGAGAGGACGACGAAGCCGTTACGAGCGAACGTGCTGGCGAAGGTGTAGTCGGTGAGCTTGCCGGTGAGGCCGTGGCCGGGCGAGACGACAATGGCGGGGAGTTTTTGCTGGGATGTGTTGGTCTTTGCCTCCGGGATGTATAAGAGGGCGGTGACGGGGAAGTTGGGTTGGGATTCGTAGAGGATTTTTTCGATGCGGAAGCCGTCGGCTTGTGTGGTGCCGAGCGATTTTGCGTTCAGGGGCGTTTTTTCAGGGAGGCCGCCGATGAGGGTTAGGATTTTTTGGTGGACTCCGCGTTGGCGGGCTTCGGCCTGGGTCCGGGTGGTGATGGCGGCGATGGTGGCGCGCCGCGCAGTGGTCTCATTGGCGGCGATGTCATCGAGAGATTGAGTCAGCTGCGTGCGGCCAATGTTGGAGGGACCGTTAGGGTCTGGGCGGATCGCGGTTTGCGCGAAAAGACCGACACCAGCCAAAAACGTCGTCACGGAGACAAGATGGATGTTTCGCATCGTTCAGCCTTGATATAACGCTGCGGAGAGAAGGTCAAGAGAGTGGTTAAACCGAACTTGTAGAAGAAACGATCTGGAGTTATGTGGGAACATCCGTGTAGTGTGATGCGTAAAGTCTCGAAACACCGACAGGCTGGACGGAGAGCTGATGGAGACGATTGAGCGTAAGAATGTCGTCGCACGAGAGACTGGAGCGCAGAGCGGTTCGGCGGCGGTTGTGGGGATTGCGCTCGTGGTAGCGCTGATTCATGTGCTGACGAATGGGCGTTATGGGTTTCATCGGGATGAGTTGCAGTTCTTGAGTGATGCGCGCCATTTGGATTGGGGTTACGTGGCTTATCCTCCGTTTACGCCGATTATGGAGAGAATCGGCTTGGAGATTTTTGGTCTTTCGCTGGTGGGATTGCGGTTGTTTTCGGTGATTGCGCAGGCGTGCGCGATTGTCGTGACGGCGTGGATGGCTCGGGAGCTTGGGGGTGGTCGGCTGGCCCAGGTGACGACTGCGCTGGTGGTGGCGACGTCAGGTTTGCCTGTGTTTGAGGGGACGGAGTTTCAGTACTCGACCTTTGATTATCTGTGGTGGGTGTTGGTCGCTTACTTCATGATTCGGATGCTGAAGACCGACGATCTGCGGTGGTGGCTGGCAATTGGGGCGGCGCTTGGGTTGGGATTGCAGACCAAGTATTCGATCTGCTTCTACATCGCGGGGATTCTGGGTGGGATGTTGCTGACCAGTGCGCGACGATACTTTTTGAGTGGATGGTTCTGGGGTGGAGTCGGAGTTGCGCTATTGATCTTTCTGCCGAACCTTTTGTGGCAGGTGCGCCATGGATTTATTTCGTACCACTTCCTTCAGCACATCCATGTGCGGGATGTGGGCGAGGGGCGTGCGAATGGATTCTGGCGGGATCAGTTTCTGATCAACACGAATATGTTTGTTGCGCCGATCTGGATTGCAGGGGTGGTGGCGTTTCTGATGGATCGGCAATACCGCATCCTCGGATGGATGTATGTGATTCCCGTGCTGCTGTTCTTCTTTGGGAAGGGACGGGGATATTACGTTGCTCCGGCATATCCGATGTTGTTTGCGATGGGTGCTGTTGTGGGCGAGCGCTGGGTTGGTTCGATGCAACGGGGATGGCGGCTGGCGGTGGAAGGCGTTTTCTTTACCGCTTTGGCGGCATGGGCGGTGTTTGTCTATGCGCTCATTGTGCCGCTGGCGACGAGCGGGCCACTGAAGGAGTTTGCGCTGAAGAACAATGGCGACCTGCGGGAGGAGATTGGGTGGGATGAGATGGTGAAGACTGTTACCGGGATTCGCGATTCGCTGCCTCCTGAGCAACGGAACAGTTTGGGTGTGTTCGTTGGGAATTATGGGGAGCAAGGCGCGGTTGAGATTCTGGGGCGTGCGTATGGTTTGCCGATGCCGATCAGTTTGACAAACTCAGCGTGGTTGCGGGGATACCCTGTGCCGACGCCGACAACGCTGATCGTGCTTGGGTTTTCAAAGGAAGAGGCGGACAGGACGTTTAGTTCGTGCAGGTGGGCTGGGCATAACGGCAACTCGGAGGGCGTGAAGAACGAGGAGAGTGAGGATCATCCAGATATCTTTGTGTGTGGGCCGCCGAAGATACTCTGGGGGGAGTTCTGGAGGACGCACGAGCGGTACGGGTGAGTTTTCGGGAGAGACGAATGTCAATAGCGATGGACCAACCACTTGTCTGTGGATAAAACTGTTGTTAGGTCTTTATGGTGAGTTGTCGTGAGTTTTAGGTTTTGTTTCGGGTTTACTGGGTTTTTAGGTGTAATTTACTGGGTGTTGAGAGCGGAAATCATACTTTTTGAAGTATGAAAAACGTGGAGAAATTGCGGTAGATGCGTGGTTGGCGTGTGGTTTTTTGCTGGTAACAAGAAAATGGCTCCAATAATGTGGAGCAAGTGCGAGGATCTTAGCTTTAGACGAAGCAGGAGAGGTGATTAGAGATCACCTAGCCACATCGAAGTTCGTCGTTATGACCGTTTGAACAAATACCGGTTTTCCATTCAGTAGGTACGGTTTGTATGTCCATTGATTGACCGCTTCAAGTGCTGCATCGCGTAGCTTCTCCGGCCCGCTTATGACCGACAGCTTCGAAATCTTTCCTTGATCATTGATCACTGCGGCCATCACCACTGATCCACTGACGCCCGAGTCCTTGGCATCCTGCGGATAAACCGGGTCCACCTTATGCAGGAGCAGCCCAGCAATAACCCCGGATGACACGCGGACCGGTCTGTCCTTGCTCCCGGGTAGGGCATTATTCGCTGTGTCCTGTACCTGAGCGTTGGCATTTGACGTTCCACTAATCTGCCCGAGGGCTACCGTAGAACCAGCCACCAGCATCACTGCCAAGAAAGAAGCCTGCACCTTCATGCTGTCTCCTCCGCAATTATTTCCTGAAACACCTTACCGCAAGTTCTCGTTAGATCATGCAATTATTGTTGGCCTGCGATCGCGGAGGCGGGTGCGGAGCTGGGCGGTGGCTTCGCGGTGGCAGAGGAGGCAGAGGGTTCGGAGGTTGTCGAGGTCGCATTGGCCTCCGCCTTCAGCTACGGGGCGAATGTGGTCGGCGTCCCATAGGCTGCGGCGGGTGGTGATGGATTTCATGCCGTAGAGATGGAGGCCGGCGGTTCTGGATGGGCCTCGGGCTCGCTTGAGTGCGTTGTAGGTGGCGACTGTATCGATTTGGCATGCGGCGCAGATTCCGCGGTCACGTGCGAAGACCTGGTCGCGGAGATAGCCGGGGTCGGTGCGGAGACGCCACTGGTGGACGCAGTAATCGGAGCAGAAGGTGCGGCGGCGTTTGGCGAGGATTTCGAGATCGCACCAGCGGCAGAGTGGCAGGTTGTTTGGGCCGAGTGGCAGGGATGCACGAGTAGCGTGGCCTCCGCGAAGTGTACGGGTGGGGAGCATGCTTTTTCAGGATAGGGCGTGAGTGTTTTGTTGGGGATGATGAGGTGGGTTCCCATGTTTCCGACAAGCCCGTAACTCGGACGAGTGGACAGCCGGATCACTTGCCAGCCAAAGGACTTCGCGGTGTCGTCGGTGCCCGGCGTGGTTACGCCCTGTGCTAGTGTGGATGCTCATTGATGGGAGAGATTTCAATGAGCATTCGTGGCGGGTGGATTCCGGAAGCATTAGTCGCTTGTGTGTTGGCGCATGGCTGCATTATGTTCGCTGCACCTCCGCAACCCGAGGTGAAGACCGCGCAGGGCGAAGCCGCCGGCAAGTGGATATTGGATGGCACACAGAAGGCTTTCCTGGGCCTTCCCTACGCCGCTCCCCCGACCGGCGATCTCCGCTGGAAGGCGCCGCAGCCACCGTCCATGTGGAAGGGCGTGCGCGACGCGACGAAGTTTGGCGCTCGCTGTGAACAGTGGCACGTTTGGAACGACTACATCTTTCTGGACTCCGGCCCGAGTGAGGATTGCCTTTATCTGAATGTGTACGCGCCTGCTTCAGCAAGCCGAGAGAGCAAGTTACCTGTGATGGTGTGGATTCACGGCGGCGGGTTCATCGCGGGCGCGGGCTCTGAGCCTCGCTATACAAACTCGGCGCTTGTCTCCAAGGGCGTCATCCTTGTCACGCTCAATTATCGGCTCGGACTCTTCGGATTTCTGGCCAGCGAAGATCTTGCTAAAGAGAATCAAGGACACGCAGGCAACTACGGCCTGATGGATATGACAGCAGCGTTGCGATGGGTGAAAGCCAACATTGGCGCGTTTGGCGGTGATGCCGGCAACGTCACCATCTTCGGGGAAAGCGCCGGATCATTTGCGGTCAACGCTCTCACCGCTGCACCGGAGGCGCGAGGGCTTTTTCAAAAGGTTATTGGCGAGAGTGGCGCATTCTTTGGCAGTGCAATTCCGATGATGCCTGCCGCCGAGCGCGCCAAGCGGGATCAGCGCTGGGCGAATGAGACCGGAGCAAAAAGTCTGGCTGAGTTGCGTAACGTGCCTGCTGAAAAGCTTATGGAAGTTGCGAAAAAGAGCCCCGGCATTCCCTTTTCTCCGTCGGTGGATGGAGAGTTCCTGATTGAGCCTGTGCCGGATACTTACACGGCCGGACGGCAGGCACAGGTTCCATCCATCATCGGCTGGAATCGAGATGAACGCGCGGGAACACTTTCAAAGGATATGACGGCGGCAAAGTGGAAGGCATACGCGGCTGATCAATACGGCAAACAGGCCGACGTGTTTCTAGCGGCGTTTCCGGCCAACAGTGATGAGCAGGCGATTCGGTCAGCCGATGATTTCACAACAAATGCCTTTATCGCCCTCGGGGGATGGAAGTGGGCAGAGGCTCAGTTCAGCACGGGTCATTCCCCAGTCTACCGCTACCGCTTCGATCGTCCCGCACCGCCTGAGGAGAACCACCCTCAAGGCAAGTATGCGTTCCACTCCGACGAGCTGGAATATGTCTTCGGAACGCTGGATGTTCGACATGGAGCCACGTGGCAGCCAGAGGATCGCAAGCTGAGCGAACAGATGGTTGGCTACTGGACAAACTTTGCCCGCACCGGAGACCCGAATGGAAGAGGTCTTCCGGCCTGGCCTCGTTACGACAAGGAGCAAAAGGTGATCCACTTCGACACTCCAATCACGATAACTCCAGATACAACGCGGCCTGAGTTCGAGTTTCTCGTCACGAATCAGCCGCGTCCCTACTACTAAGCCAAACTGGCCGTCGGCCTGATAATCCCGAGATCGGGCAACAAAATCTCCCGCAAATTATGATTGATGAGTAGTGGAGGGTTTGCGATGTCGAGGACACAGTCGACGATGGTGGAGTTGGGGAGTACGGCGCCCGCGTTTGAGTTGATGGATGTGGTGAGCGGGAAGGCTGTGGGGCGGGATGATGTGTTCGCTTTGGTGTCGGAAGATGCGCGGGCGGATGGGGCGAACTGTGCCGCGACCGGATGCCATGGGCTGCTAGTGATGTTTGTTTGCGTGCACTGCCCTTATGTGAAGCATGTCGAGGAGGAGTTGGCGCGGATTGGGCGAGATTATCGGGGGAAGATTGGGATGGTGGCGATCTCGTCGAATGATGTGGTGGAGTATCCGCAGGATTCGCCGGTGGAGATGAAGAAGCAGGCGGAACGGCTGGGGTTCTGCTTCCCTTATCTTTATGACGAGACGCAGGAGGTGGCGCGGGCTTATGACGCGGCATGTACGCCGGATTTTTTTCTGTTCGATGGCGAGATGAAGCTGGTGTATCGAGGGCAACTGGATGACAGCCGGCCTCGGCGCGGCGATTTTGGGAATGACTTGCCTGTAACGGGCAAAGACCTGCGGGCTGCGATGGATGCGGTAATTGCCGGCAAGAAGCCGGATCCGAATCAACGTTTCGCGGTAGGCTGCAATATTAAGTGGAAAGAATAGTTCGTTCGGTAGACTCGGTTCGGATGCGAACGGCATGAGGAGAGACTGTGGATACAGTGCTGCAGGAGTTGAAGGCTGGAATTCGGCTGTTCCGGACGAAGGTCTATCCGGAGAATGAGGCGACTTACCGGAAGGCGGTGAGTGAGCCGCAAAGACCTCACGCGTTGTTTGTGACCTGCGCGGATTCGCGGATCGACCCGGAGCTGATTACGCAGTCGGGGCCGGGGGATTTGTTTGTTACGCGCAATGTGGGGAACCTGGTGCCCGCGTATGGCGAGATGATGGGCGGCGTGAGCGCGGTGATCGAATATGCGGTTTCGGCGCTGAAGGTGCAGCATGTGGTCGTGTGCGGGCACTCAGATTGCGGTGCGATGAAGGGATTGCTGCACCCTGAGGCCTTGGCGACGATGCCGACGGTGAAGAGCTGGTTGAAGAATGCGCACGCTGCTCTGAGTGTGGCCGAGTCGCTGGCGGAGGCGGATGAGAAACCGAGCGACCTGATGCGGCGATTGACAGAGGAGAATGTGCTGTTGCAGATGCAACATCTGCGGACGCATCCTTCGGTGGCCGGGGCGATGGCGCGCGAAGAGCTGACGATTTCGGGGTGGGTGTACGACATTGGGAAGGGTGAGGTGAGAATCTCGGAGGACGGCGGGCGGGTGTTTCACCTGGTGAAGACCGAGGGCGAAGGCGCATGATCGTTCCCCGCGCTCGACAGCTGACGGCGATGCTGGCGTATGTGGGACTACCGCTGCTGATGCTGGTGCTATACGACCTTGCTGTGGTGGTTGCTTACAAAGTGATGCACTGGGAGTGGGTGGCGCTGCCGCATATTCCGATATCGCTGTTTGGGTCGGCGATTGGAATTATTGTGGCGTTCCGAAACCAGTCTGCTTATGCGCGGTGGTGGGAGGCGCGGACGCTGTGGGGCGCGCTGGTGAACAATTCGCGGAGCTGGGCTCGGCAGGTGACGACGGTGATGATGCCGTTGAACGATGCAGAGGCTGGTGAGCTGAAGGCTTATCAGAAGCGGCTGGTGTATCACGAGATTGCTTACGTGATTGCCCTGCGGCAGCATCTGCGAGGGCTGGAGCCTTGGGAGGAAATTGCTCCGCTGCTGAGTGAAGAGGAGTTGAGCGCGCTGCGAGATCAGAAGAATGTTCCGCTGGCGATTCAGCAGCAGATGGGGGCGCTGCTGCGGCAGTGTCAGGTGCGGGGATGGATCGACATTGCACAATGGAAGGCGCTGGATGGCAATCTGGATGATTTGGTGGATGCGCAGGGCGGTGCAGAGCGAATTAAAGTGACGCCGATGCCGAAGCAGTATGACTATTTTCCGCAGCTCTTTGTGCAGATGTATTGCCTGATGCTGCCGCTGGCGCTGGTGATGAGTATGGGGTGGTTTACTCCGCTGGGGTCGACGCTGGTGGGTTTTATTTTTCTTGCGCTGGACAAGATTGGGCGGGATCTTGAACACCCGTTTGAGAACACGGTCCACGATGTGCCGCTTACTTCGATTACTCGAACGATTGAAGTGAATTTGCGGCAGCTGCTGGGGGAGACGGTGTTGCCTGCGCCGGAAAAGCCAGTGCGCGGGGTGCTCTGGTAGATCGTGGTGCGTATTAGAACCACCTAAATTTGCGGAGGGCGTAGAGAAGGATTGCGGTGGTGAGGATGGTTAGTCCGCCAACCCACTCGGCGCCGTAGGGTGAGTCCTGGAAGGGCAGGCCTTTGAGGTTCATGCCGTAGATGCCGGAGATGGCGAGCGCGGGGATGGCGATGGTGCCGAGGACGGTGAGAACCTTCATGACTTCGTTGGTGCGGTTGGCGACGGACGAGAGGTAAATGTCCAGGGTGTTGTTGAGGAGGTCCCGCTGAGTTTCTACGGAGTCCAGGAGGCGGGCGATGTGGTCGTAGGTGTCGCGGACGAATGGCTGGTTGTCGGCGTTGATGATGGTGCCGGGATCGCGCTGGAGATGGAGGGAGGCGTCGCGGGTGTTGACGAGGACGCGGCGGAGATCGATGAGTTCGCGCTTGATGGCGAAGATGGATTGGAGGATCTCGGGTGAGGGGTTGCTGAAGACCTGGTCTTCGAGCTGGTCGATGCGGTCGTCAAAGTGGTCGATGGCGGGAAAGTATAGGTCGACGATTGTGTCGAGGATGAGGTAAAGCAGTTTGCCGGGATGCTCGTCATCTCCGTCGCGGCGGGCACGGTCCAGGGCTTGCTGGGTGGTGGGGCAGGTGGGGTCGGAGATGGTTATGAGGAAGTCGCTGCCAGCGAAGATGTCGATGGGGGAGAAGACGGGCATTTGCTCGTTGGGATTGTCGGGGTCGGGGGCGAGGTGGACGGGTTTGAAGACGGCGAAAGTATAGTTCGGCGCGGTGTCGACCTTGACGCCCTCGTCCGCGCTGCGGGCGTCTTCAATGTGGAGGGGGTGGAGGTTGTATTGCTTGGCCAGTTCATCGAGTTTGGGGTCGTTGGCGTCGTCGAGTTGATACCAGGGCATGGTGGCTCCTAATTTTTCTTTCCTGCTTCGACGAAGGCCTGTTTGGCGGGCAATGGTTTGTTGGCTGGGCTTTGATGGTCGATGATAAATGCTGACTGTTGGATTTCGGTGTCATGAGGCGGATTGGGGTGGGGATGAAGGCGACGGAGATATTGCTGATTGGGCTGGTTGGATGGACGGGGATTGGCGTACTGGGTGTGGGGGTATCGCTGTGGCGCGGAGAGCGAGAACGGGTGCGGCAGGGAGTTGGGTGGCTGATCGGGGTGTGGGTGGCGTATCTGGTGGTTCTGGTGGGGGTTTCGCTGGTGCAACGGCAGAGAGTAGTGGCTATTGGGGAGCCGCAATGTTTTGATGCTATGTGTTTTACGGTGACGGGGGTGGAGGAGGTTCCGGGATTTCTGATTCGGGATGGGCGGCGGCTGGTGCGGGTGTCGGTGAAGGTGGCTAATCGGGGAAAAAATACTCAGGGGGATGGGCCGATATGGGCGTACCTGGTGGATGGGCAGGGCAGACGCTGGGAGGAGTCGCCGGGGATTGAGGGGGTACAACTGACGGCGAGGGTGCCCAGGGGCGGGTCGGTGGTAAGTGAGCCTGTGTTCAAGGTTGCCGGGAACGCGACGGGGCTGGGGCTGGTGTTGACGCATGGGAGATGGCAGCCTGGGTTACTGGTGATTGGAGACTCGGACAGTGTGCTGCACCGGCGCACGGTGGTAGCGCTGAACCGGTGATAGGCGGATCGTTGAGGCCTGCCGAGGGAATAATTAGTCCACATTTTTCCCTTGACATTTGCAAAGACCTGCACAATAGGAAATCTCATTGTGTGAAATACCCCAGTATCTGCTGGTGGTGGCTTTGGAACGCCAATTGCACTCTGGTTCGGCGTCAGAAGTTCATCACTTCGGCATGGGCCCCCAAACCTACTGCACCGGAGTTTTACTGCACAGCAGGGATGACTTTAAGCAACATTGTTGGGCTTCATGAATTCACTAGACTTGCGGGGTGAGTTGGTCTGAACGTTGGCCACCACTTGTATTACTTATTTCTTTTCGCTCCCCAGATTCGCATGTTGCCTGTGTTTATCGGCCTAGAATGAAGCCCTGATTCAAACAGATTGTTGATGCACTCGCGATTCTCCTGATGCATCAGGAGCATGCGGAGCAGTGTGTCGAAATTGTCCGACGCGCAGGGGTGATGCCGCTGCGCAAACGGTCGTGCTTGCCCACAAATAACTCTTATTGGAGAGTCTGAGATGAACAGGATCCTTTGCACTTTCGTCACCGCTTCGGTTCTGGTTAGCGGCGCTGCCTTTGGCCAGAGCAAACCCAAAACGACTCATGACAAACAGCCCCTGCGCGACAGCCAGATGGACAAAGTTACCGCGGCGGGCGAGGAGAACTCTGCAATCGCGGCCAATAACTCGACCGTGACAGAAAACAACACTGCCACATCAAATATCGCTGGATCGGTGCTCGCAGGCGCGACGGGCGTCAACATCGTGAATACCGTTGACGGTCTTGTCGCCAATGGGGTCAACGTATACGACAGCAGCGAGGCGGCCGACACCTCCACCACCTCAACCGATGTGCACCAAGGCAACGTTATCTCGCAGGATAGCGCGTCTTCAGCCACCCTGGACGGCTACCATCGCGGACAGAACAGCCAACTTACCGTTACCAAGAGCTCGAACGTCACTGCGAGCAAAGACGATACTTCGAGCGTCAACGCATCACTCAATCACACGGCGAGCGACTCCTCTTCGTTCGCGAACATGAGCAGTACGACCGATACGAGGTCCAACAGCTTCACCAACACGGACAACAAGACGCAGCAGGCCAGCAACAGCAAGAGCTTTGCGGCGAATGAGTCCTCTTCGGCGTCGGTCAACTCGACCAAGTCGAGCGGAACGACCAATGCATTTACTGAGAGCGCGAACGAAGCAAGCGGAACGACCAACAACTTCGCCGCCAACAAGAGCAACTCGAGTGCGACGACGAACGCTGCGGCCACCAACGCGAGCCTGTCGACTGGAACCACGAACGCAGCTGCTGCGAACGCATCTTTGAACGCAAGCAGTTCAAAGAGTGCTTCTGCAACCCTGGGAGCGTCGGCGAACTTTGCTAACGCCACCAACCAAACCGGGACTTCCAACAGCACTGCCGCAAGCGCAACTGCCAAGAAGAACGGAACTGCCAATAGCGTCGGCAACTCGGCGACTAACAGCTCTTCCACGGGCGGCGGCGCGACGTCAACCAATGTCGCCAGCGGAGCGGATAATCTTAGCGCGACCAAGGGTGCGTCTTCGAGCAATTCGACGGCCAACGGTTCGAGCAGCAATGCTACGAACACAACTGCGGCCGGCACGCTTAATGCGGCTGCGGACAAATCCTCAAACAGCAGCCTGGCAGCGACGGCGGCCAAGTCGGACAACTTCGCTACCGATCTGACGGCGTCGAAGTCGGCGTCGGACAACTTCGCAACCAACAAGACGTCCTCGGCCGCAGTGGCTGATCAGTTCGCAACCAACCAGAATGCTGCAGAGTCTGCTTCTGACAACTTTGCAACCAACAAGTCGTCTTCGTTTGGAGCGACGCAGTCGCAGCAGGCTGCGGTTGATGCGACCTCTCAGTTTGCTGAGTCTTCGAGCAACGACAAGAGCACGTCGGTTACTTCGTCCAACGACTTCGCTACGTCTCACAACGTAACGGCGTCGAACACGTCCTCGACGAGCACGGTCACGAGCCTTGTGGCCAGCAAGTCAAACGTAGACTCCTTTAGCTCGGTGAAGAACACCAACGTGACCAAGAACGTTGAGGGCGCAGTTACCCTCGATTCAGCCACAGCGAAGAACGTGGCCGTCGATGGATCAACCATTAACGACACCAACAACTACAGCTTGACCCTGGCGGGCTCTGCTGAGTCCAATGCAACCGCACTGAACATCGTAAACTCGGCCGGCGGCATGGTTGCGAATGGGCTGAACATCGCTCACTCGACAAACCTAGTCTCTATGCCGACGCTAACCCAGACCAACAGCATCACGCAGACTCGCTAAAGACGGCAGCAGGAAGGGGCTCTCCAACCAGGGAGCCCCGACCTACTCTTCTTCTGTGGCATCAAGGAGGAATCATGCGTCGTCTTTTTGTAATTGCGAGTTTTGCGCTACTGGCCCAGATAGGCACGGCCCAGACCGCGGCTCGCCATACCCCGCAAACGTTGAACGATGCCGCGATGGATCGTGTGACGGCAGGCGGAGTCACGGCCGGCGATTCGAATGGGGTCATCAAGTTCCAAGGGTCTGTACCTACGAAGAATGGCCTGGTGACAGGAGCCGGTACGTTGTCGGTGTTATCTTCGCCGACGTCGTCAAGCACCACCAACCAGGGATCGATCACTCTGAACGGCACAGCACAACAGAACCTGACCTCACTCATCAACATCAACGCAGTCAGCTCCAACGTCAATGTGTTGTTGAACCTAAACGTCAACATCAACTCGTCGATTGGGACGCTCACGCAGACCAATCTGACAGGGAAACACTGATGAGCTGGAAGAAACAACTGCTTAGCGTTGGGCTGGTTATTGGATTGGCCAGCCCACTTCTCTCCCCTGCACCCGCGTCCGCTCAAAAAACGGGAGAGGCGACGGGGGTGCCGGGGAGCAAGAATATCCGGAGCATAAAAGAGATACGTGGTGAGGGCGTGGTGCGGCAGCGCTGGGACATCAGTTGCGGCGCTGCTGCCCTCAGCACGGTACTGACATATGACTACAACGATCCAACGTCTGAGACAGGAATCGTTGTATGGATTCTGCATCGGGTCGATGCGGCGAGAGTGCGGGACCGCGGCGGCTTCTCGCTGCTGGACCTGAAGCACTTCGCGGAAGCGCGAGGGTATCGCGCGGAAGGTTTCAGCGGGATGACGATGGAAGACCTGCTGCACCAGAAGAGGTCGGTGATTGTGCCGATTCGATTGAAAGGTTTTGATCATTTCGTTGTTGTTAAAGCGATTGTCGATGGACACGTGGCGCTGGCCGATCCGGGTTTCGGCAATATAACGATGCGGGTCGACCGGTTCCAAGAGATATGGAAGGACGGCATCGCGTTCATCATTCACCCGCCGGACGAACGGATGACTGAGGCAAGAAATATAACGATCGCATCGCGGCTGGTTCCTGATGAGACAGCCATTACCAGAAGGATCGGAGTAACAGCTCCGAGCAACTACCTTTATTGAGGGAAAGGCGGGCTCGATGTTGGGCAAAGTGTTGTTGGCGGGACTTGTGATGTTTTTGGGGGCTGGGGCCATTGAAGCTCAACCGGCAGCGCCGTCTGGAGGTGGGCCGGGTCAGGGTCAGGCTCAGGTTCCGCCGAAGGACCCGGCGGATCTGAAGCTGCAGGAGGCCTTGCGAGAGCGGGATGCGATTATCCGCAACCTGCTGGAACGCGTCTCCGAACTGGAGT
>Ga0206890_1209_pt2 | contig 16539 bp, 16 predicted proteins | sample Alteio_BWOrgHeat_58_FD_152960 | JGI IMG/M metagenome (GOLD analysis project Ga0206890, IMG submission 152960) | Enriched cells from forest soil in Barre Woods Harvard Forest LTER site, Petersham, Massachusetts, United States - Alteio_BWOrgHeat_Nextera6 ... | reverse complement strand
CCGTAACGAATTTAGGTTCCATGAACTTTATTTTTATTCAAAAATAAAACTGATTCTATCCCCAGGAACTAATACTGGTCAACTCAGAATATGAGTTTCATCAGTTTTGTGATGAAGCAAAATTTTAAAGTGCTTGCAAATTCATTTTTCTAACTTTTTAAAAAATGACCAAAGTCATCTTTAAAACTATTTTAAATCATCTTTTCAGGAAGATTTAGACGATAGTTTCGCAAAAAAGTAACTGTGTGGCAAATACTAATGTAAAAACAACCGGGCTTCTCCCCCCGATAGCCCCGAAAGCATTCGGGGGGGCTATCGGGATGGATTTATCGCATTTGAGTGATAAATTAAACAGTGATTATTATTCGGTCATAGAAAAGCTTTGCGTAGGCGCGGGTAATAATCTGAGCTTGCTTCAACAATTGGAAGTTCAACCGTCCGCGGCTTCATATATTGAACGGTGCAATGCACTTATTGATGAAATTAAAAATTTCATCAATGCGAGGAAGGGGTATTATTCGCCATATTTATATGAGCTCCATAGAAAAGAGGACGCCAGCCACGACTGTAGTAGCTGTTCCGGCAACTGTCATGCGGGGCATAATATTAAACTGGCAGAGATTAAAGAGTCCATCGCCCGGATAAAGGATTTGCCTAACCGGCTGCAAATGATGTCGTTGCCGCTTCATTCGGAAACTTTATACCCCGATGTGTACCGGGCGCTCAGAAACCATTTGGCATTGCTGCAGGATATGTTGACAGAGCTGTTGTTTGTAGAAGAAACTTACCTGATCCCTAAAGTAGCGGAAGCACAAAAGAATATCAATGCCCGTAGTTAAAGAAATCTATCCTGTTGTTGAGGCCCGCCTGGCCCCCGATGGCTATCGGGAGGGCAATAACAGCCGGGCAAAAGTGAAAACAAATATTGCCTGTTATCACTGTGGCACTCCCTGTGTTACTAACGCCCCGATAGCTATCGGGGCGGTTGAGGATAAAATATTTTGCTGCGAAGGATGTAAGTTAGTATATGAAATAATTAACGAGAACGGTCTTTGCGATTATTATGCGCTCCAGTCGCACCCAGGGCTGGCACAGATAAAGCCGGTAAGAAGCGACAAGTACGCCTATCTTGACGATAATGAAATCGCAAAGCAACTATATCATTTTACTGATGGAGATCACACTATAATCACATTTTATATTCCGGGAGTACACTGCAGTTCATGTATGTGGCTGCTGGAGCACTTGCATAGAATAAATAAGGGCATCACCGAGAGCAGGCTGAATTTCACCACCAAAGAGGTTACTATACATTTTTCAAGAAGCAAGGTCAGCTTACGTAAGATCGTAGAATTGCTGACGACAATAGGATACGAGCCTTATATCAGCCTTGATGAAGCCAATAAGAAAGAAACGAAAAACTATAACAGGCAAAGGATATACAAATTAGGTGTGGCCGGCTTCTGCTTTGGGAACATCATGATGATGAGCTTTCCTGAGTACTTATCACACAATACTGGCATCGAGCAGCAATATGCGCATTTGTTTCGTTACATGAATTTATTGCTGGCTATCCCGGTGTTTTTTCTATAGCGCCAGCGAGTTCTTTATAACGGCCTCCAAAGGATTAAAAACAAAAGACACTGAACATTGACGCACCGATTGCCCTAGCAATTATTATCACATTTGTAAGAAGCATAGTGGAGATAGCAGGGAACACAGGCGGGGGCTACCTTGACAGCATGAGCGGTATCGTATTCTTTATGCTCGTTGGCAGGGCAGTGCAGGAGCGCACATACAAATCCATTTCGTTTCACCGTGATTATAAATCCTATTTTCCTATAGCAGTTAATGTGATTACACCTTCAGGTATTCAAAGCAAGAGCCTGCAAGACCTTAAAGAAAAAGATGTGGTGCAATTACATAACGATGAGATAATCCCGGCAGACTCGATTGTAATTAAAGGGAAGGCATTGATAGATTACAGTTTTGTCACCGGCGAAAATGATCCTGTGAATGTAAAGCAAAATGAAATAGTGTATGCCGGAGGCAGGCAAGTAGGCGACCAGCTGGCCATACAGGTCATAAAACCGGTAGCGGGCAGCTATCTGACTTCACTATGGAACCATCATGCATTTGCAAAGGATAAAGGCGAGAAAAATGATGCAGCCAGCGCAATCCATGTCTTGAGTAAATACTTTACCTGGATACTATTATCGCTGGCCTTAATTGTTGGCGTTTACTGGGCTATGCATGACCCTTCAAAGATAGTGGCCAGTGTTACTGCCATGCTTATCGTGGCCTGCCCATGCGCGCTGTTGCTTTCTGCTACATTTACTAATGGTAATTTGCTGAGAATATTTAGTAATAACGGCCTCTTTTTAAGGGATGCAACAGTAATAGAGCAGTTAGGGAAAACCAATACTATTGTATTTGATAAAACGGGCACGCTTACACAAAGCAGCAGCAGTCACTTTATTTGTTCGGGACATCAGCTTACAGAAGATGAAAAAGATTTGCTGTATGCAGTTGTTAGCCCAAGTAAGCACCCCTATAGTAAGGCGCTTGCAGGATGGCTCGGACGGCGGGAAACATGGGTATGCTCTGCCTGGGAGGAAGTGCCGGGAAAAGGAATAGAGGCAAATATAGAAGGAAACAAAATAATGGTTGGGTCAGGTGAATTTGTCGGTATCCCTACCGATAAAATAAAGCAGAAAAATGCTACCGTTTATATTCTCTTCAACGAAAATATAACAGCGTTTCATATTCTCTCTAATTTCCGGGATGCTATCCCCTCATTGATCCCGTTGTTGGGCAGGCGGTATAATCTATCCGTTCTTTCAGGAGATAACGATAGCCAGAAAAGTATTTTAAACGATTTATTCGAAGGAAAAAGCGAATTGCTTTTCAACCAAAAACCAATCGATAAACTCCACTATATAGAATCGCTGCAGAAGGAAGATAAGCGTGTAATGATGATAGGGGATGGCCTTAATGATGCAGGCGCGCTGCAACAAAGTAATGTAGGCATAACCCTCGCAGATGATATCAACAACTTTACGCCCTCCTGCGACGCGATACTTGACGCTAAAAGATTCGCTTTATTACCCGCTATATTAAAGCTGGCCAGGGCCTCAAGGTATATTATAGGATTTAGTTTTGCTATTTCCATCTTATACAATATTATAGGCTTATTCTTTGCCATGCAGGGAAAGCTCAGGCCCATGGTGGCCGCAATCCTGATGCCTTGCAGCACACTAAGCATTGTAATAATATCCATAGGCGTGAGCAGCCTGGTGGCCTATGTTATAGGACTTTCGCTAAAGAGTAATGAATAGAAAAAACATGACCATAATCATGTTTTTGTTTGAGCAAGGTCATGGTATTCCTTTCCCATTGGAAATATTTTTGTCTCTATAAATAAACAACATTTTATGAGCGCACTGTATTTGCTGGTGATCATTAGTATAGGTGTAGCAGGCTTCTTTTTAATGGCATTCATATGGAGTGTACGGGACAATCAATATGAAGACCGCAGAGGGGCATCCATGAGGATGCTCTACGATGATGACATTCAAAAAAGTATTAACAATAAATAATGATGGATAACACACAACACAACACGCCGGTTACGGGAGTGCAAATAGTTGACGAGACAATTGCAACTATCCAAACTGATAAATTCTTTTACGATAACAAGATCGTAAAATGGTTTGCTTTTGCTACCATCTTCTGGGGCATAGTGGGTATGCTGGCCGGAATACTCGCCGCATTCCAGTTAGTATTTCCTGTATTGAATATGGGGATGGCGGCTACAACTTTCGGAAGGGTGCGGCCCGTGCATACCAATGCCGTGATATTCGCATTTGTAGGGAATGGGATTTTCATGGGCGTGTATTATTCTTTACAGCGCCTGGTGAAAGCGCGTATGTTCAGCGACAAACTGAGCAAATTCCATTTCTGGGCATGGCAATCTATAATAGTATTGGGGGCAATAACACTATTGGCTGGCTATACATCAGGCAAGGAATATGCGGAACTGGAGTGGCCGATAGATATTCTAATAGCCGTGGTTTGGGTTGTTTTCGGGTGGAACATGTTCGGTACAATTCTGAAGCGTCGTGAGCGGCACCTGTATGTGGCCATATGGTTTTATATAGCCACTTTCGTCACAGTGGCCATGCTGCACATAGTCAACTCTATGGAAATTCCGTTTAGCATGTTGAAGTCGTATTCGGCTTATGCGGGTGTGCAGGATGCGTTGGTGGAGTGGTGGTACGGGCATAATGCCGTAGCGTTTTTTCTGACTACACCTTACCTGGGACTGATGTATTATTTTCTGCCAAAAGCAGCCAACCGTCCTGTTTATTCCTACCAGCTTTCTATTATTCACTTTTGGGCGCTTATATTCCTGTATATATGGGCTGGCCCGCATCATTTGCTTTACACAGCTTTGCCAGACTGGGCACAATCGCTGGGGACTGTCTTTTCTATAATGCTCATCGCGCCGTCGTGGGGTGGTATGCTGAATGGTTTGCTCACTTTACGTGGCGCATGGGATAAAGTGCGTGAAGATCCGGTTCTTAAATTCATGGTCGTGGCTGTAACGGCTTACGGTATGGCCACGTTCGAGGGTCCTATGCTAGCCCTTAAAAGTGTAAACGCCATCAGCCACTTTACGGACTGGACTATAGCTCACGTACACGTTGGGGCACTTGGTTGGAACGGATTTTTAACATTCGGCATACTCTACTACCTCATTCCACGGATCTTCAGGACAAAACTTTATTCTGTAAAACTGGCAAACAGGCATTTCTGGATTGGCACATTGGGTATCGTCCTGTATGTGGTGCCGATGTACTGGGCCGGCTTTATGCAAAGCCTTGCCTGGAAGGAGTTTACTCCCGAAGGCACTTTAAAGTACCAGTTTCTCGATACAGTAAAGCAAATGCAACCATTTTATGCAATGAGAGGGGTAGGTGGTATCTTATATCTTATAGGTGCGTTAATGATGGCGTGGAATCTTTACAAGACAGTAAAGGCTGGTCATGTCCTTAATGATGAGCCAGCCGAAGCTGCGCCGTTGACAAAGAATTATGTTCCCCAGCATACGCAACACTGGCACAGATGGATAGAACGCAGGCCCATACAAATGCTCGTGTTTAGCCTTATTGTAGTTGCTATCGGCGGGGCAATAGAAATGATACCAACATTTATGGTAAAATCAAATATCCCCACTATTGCAAGTGTAAAGCCATATACGCCACTTGAACTGCAGGGCCGTGATATTTATGTGCGTGAAGGCTGTTATCTATGTCATAGCCAAATGATCAGGCCCTTCAGAAGCGAGGTGATGCGGTATGGAGAATATTCCAAGGCAGGTGAGTTTGTTTACGATCATCCTTTCCAGTGGGGTAGCAAGCGTATAGGTCCCGACCTCGCGAGAATTGGCGGTAAGTATCCCAATAGCTGGCATTTCAACCACATGTATGAACCGTCGAGTATATCTCCGGGTACCGTTATGCCGAACTATCCATGGTTGTTTACAAATAATCTGGACACTGCCATCACCCCGGCAAAAATCAGGGCTATGCAAACACTTGGGGTGCCTTACCCTGCAGGGTATGACCTGGTAGCAAACAATGACCTCATGAAGCAAGCGGATAAAATAAGAGATGATTTATCTAAAGACAAAATAAATGTAAAAAGCAACAAGGAGATCGTAGCGCTGATTGCTTATTTGCAGCGCATGGGTACTGATATAAAACTGGAACAAAAAAAAGTAGTCGTTAATCCATAAAATCAACAGGCATGAAATTCATACACTATCTCGAAAAGATAACAGGTGTTAGTATCTATCCGCTCTCGTCCCTGCTCATATTCTTTCTATTTTTTACAGCAATGTCTATATGGGTTTTTAAAGTGGATAAGAAGTATTTAACGACCATGAAGCATATCCCATTTCCAGAAAACGAAAACGAATAATTTATAAAATATAAAACCGGCATATAACATGCGCACACATAAGAAAATCTCCGCGGGTTTAGTAATAGCTGCTACGCTTTTTCCTGCTTTTACTTTCGCGGCGTCATCAGTCGTTGACGACAAACCCGGCAACTACAATATGGAACTAATCAGCCTGGTCAGCCTGATGCTCATTCTGCTTTTCGTTATTGGCATCCTGGCGAACACACTCAGCCAACTAGGGACTGTTGTGCGCAATAAAAACCGAAAGGAAAAACAAGCATCGAAAATCGCTAAAACTATATTGATGATGCTGTTTTTTAGCGTACCGGTGATGCACGCTTTCGCTGTCAACGTTGATAACGCAAAGGTTGTAACGCCTGTTGTAAGCACAGTTAATGGAATTGCCCAAAGTGATTTACGCAATCATGTCTGTTATTGGCTTGGAAATCCTGGTGATATTCGCTTTGGTCTTTTACATAAAAATGTTACTTAAGGTAATTAGCGGCAAGCCGGAATTAGTAAAAGCAGCAAAAACGATAACAGAACGCAGCTGGTTCTGGGACAATTTTAATAAGGCTGTGCCAATAGAAAAGGAAAAGGATCTGTTGCTGGATCATAATTATGATGGAATCCAGGAATTAGACAACAGTCTGCCGCCTTGGTGGAAGTATGGTTTTTATCTCACTATCGTTGTAGCGGTTATTTACCTCTATCGGTACCATGTATCGCATGACGGGCTAAGCCAGGCGGAAGAATATACCGTTGAGATGCAAAAAGGAGAAGAAGAAAAGGCAGCATACCTCGCCCATTCTGCAAATAATGTGGACGAAAATACCGTCAAATTACTCACTGATCCGGCATCAATAATGGCCGGGCATGATATATTCGTAAAGACATGTGCCCCATGCCATGTCGCCGACGGCGGAGGCAATGTAGGTCCTAACCTTACGGATGATTACTGGTTACATGGAGGCGGAATAAAAGACGTCTTCAAATCCATTAAATATGGTTGGCAGGACAAGGGTATGAAAAGCTGGAAAGACGATTTCTCCCCCAAACAAATAGAGGAACTGGCAAGTTTTGTAAAGTCGTTAAAAGGAACTCATCCTGCTGTGCCCAAAGCCCCGCAAGGTGAACTATATATAGAAGCTACCCAGGTAGGGCAAGGTGCGGATAGTACAAGGATCAAAGTGGACTCCACAAAAGTTGGGAAAGTAGCAATAAAGTAAGAGAAAATGAGCGCGAGTATAAACACTGCAGAATCGTTTAGAGATAAGGTTGCAACGGTTGATAAGAAGGGTAAACGTATTTGGGTGTTTCCGCACAGGCCAAATGGTAAGTTGTACGATCTCCGTAGTTGGATGAGTTTGGTCTACCTTATTGTTTTCTTTGGTTTGCCTTTTGTAAAAGTAGGGGGCCATCCGCTATTCCTGCTCAATGTTATTGACCGCAGGTTCATACTGTTCGGGCAAATATTCTGGCCGCAGGATTTTTTCATCTTTGCTTTGGGCATGGTCGTTTTTATTGTCTTTGTGGCATTGTTTACAGTGGTCTTTGGCAGGGTCTTTTGCGGATGGGCTTGTCCGCAAACGATTTTTATGGAAATGGTTTTCCGGAAGATTGAGTATTGGATAGAAGGTGACGGGCCGCAGCAGAAATTACTGGCTAAGGCGCCGTGGAATACCGATAAAATAGTAAAGAAAGCAGGCAAATGGCTGGCTTTCTGGACGTTTAGTTTTCTCATTGCCAATACATTTCTTGCGTACCTAATTGGCGCTGACGAAGTTGAAAAACTGATTACCGAACCGTTCTCGAAAAACGTCGGAACGTTTATTTCACTTTCTATCTTCACAACTGTTTTTTTCTTTGTTTACTTATTGATGCGTGAGCAGATATGCACCGTGATCTGCCCCTATGGCCGCATGCAGGGTGTGCTACTCGACCGGGATTCGATAATTGTAGCTTACGATTATAAAAGAGGGGAGACCCGCGGTAAATTTCACAAGAGCGAACCCCGTGCAATAGGTGATTGCATAGACTGCGAGCAATGTGTAAAAGTTTGCCCGACCGGTATTGATATTCGTAATGGCACCCAACTGGAATGCACCAATTGCACTGCTTGTATAGACGCTTGCAATAGAATGATGGATGCTGTTGGCTTGCAAAAAGGGCTGATTCGGTATGCTTCAGAAAATAACATTGCAAACAAAATGCCCTGGAGGCTCACCTGGCGTATGAAGGCCTATAGCATTGTGATGTGCCTTTTATTAGGAGCCTTGGTTTGGATGTTGGCGTCAAGGACAGATGTGGGCGTTACTCTTTTGCGCACTCCCGGCCAGCTATACCAGGAGCAGCCCAATCACCAGATGAGTAATCTGTACAACTATAAGCTGCTCAATAAAACGTTTAAGGATAAGGAAGTAACCCTAAAGCCGGAAAACTTTGAAGGCACCATAAAACTTGTGGGCGAAAATAAACTGGTGATCCCTAAAGATGGCTATACTTCAGGAAGCATGTTCATATACATCAATAACGATGCTGTGAAGCACAGGAAGACGAATTTAAAAATAGGCGTTTACGAAGGCAAAGAAAAAATAAATACGATAAGCACCTCTTTCCTGGGGCCATTTAATGAAAATTGATCATCTTAAGAATATCGGTTATGAAAATCAGTTGGGGTTGGAAGATAGCGATTTTATACAGTGGGTTTGTGATACTCATTGGGTCACTTGTTTACGCAAGTAACTGCCAGCATTTTGATCTGGTGTCAAAAGATTATTATGAGGAAGAAATAGCCTACCAGAAGGTAATAGATGCAGGCAAAAACCAGTCTGCACTATCACAGCCGTTGGGGGTTCATGCTGACATGAAATCGGTGGTTATAGATTTTCCCGAAGAGTTTAAGGGTAAAGCCTTATCAGGAACAGTTCAGTTTTATGCCCCGGTTAACTCAGAATGGGACCGTAATTTTAAAATTGAATCTCAAAACAATAGTTTCATCATCGATCGCAGTGCACTGAATAATACACGGTACACCTTAAAAATAAGCTGCACTGTTGATGGTAAGAATTATTACCAGGAATCTGACATATTACTGCACTCATAAATGAACGCACTAACCTATACGATGGCCCTTCTGATGGGCTTTACCGGCAGCCTGCATTGCGCAGGTATGTGCGGGCCCATCGTATGGATCATGCCCTTCCAGGCATTCAAAGGAGCAAAGAAAATAGTGGCTCTTGGGTTATACCATGCTAGCCGTATATCGGTATATGCATTTTTTGCCTTGGTACTTCATTCTTTCCGAAACCTATTTGACCCCAAAGTGCAGCAATATATTTCCATAGCGCTCGGTGGCAGCCTGTTGGTTATTGGCCTGCTTTCTTTTGTTCCGAACCATATAGCTAAATTGAAACTTCCCTGGGCAGAGTATGTAAAAAAGAAGTTGGGATACATGATAGGGAGGGCTGGATTAAGTACGCTTGCCTTTGCCGGTATGTTAAATGGCCTTCTTCCATGCGGCCTGGTCTATATGGCTCTTTCCGCCTCGCTGGCCGCCACCTCGGCTTCGCAGGCCATCGCAATGATGTATGTTTTCGGGATTGGAACACTACCTATGTTGATTGGAATAACATTGTTAAAAACCAGGCTTTCTTTTTTACGCACCGATCACATCAGAAAGCTTGTACCTGTAGTGGTGTTTTCATTCGGATGCCTGCTTATATTGCGCGGTATGAACCTTGGGATACCATATCTTAGCCCTAAAGTCGTGGTAGCGCAACATGAGATACAGTCCTGTTGCTGCCATAAGAAATAAGGACATTACATGATTCTTGCGATAATGCTTCATCAAACGCACTTTTTTCTCACCTGCTTTATGACCAAAATCATTTCTATTTATGATTTTGGTCATCCCATAAACATCTATTATCAATAATATTTGCCTTATATGTATAGAGATTTCTTGCCAAAAGCAGAAGTTACTTTGTTATCTGGAAATAGCGGTGTAATTTTCGATATGCCATTCACGACGTTAACCAGTAAGGCGTTCCAGGAGCTCTTCAATTATGCAAGTATCGGGATCCTCATTTCTAATTCAAACGGGGAGATCCAGATGGTTAATAAATTTATTGAGCACCAGTTTGGATATAGTGAAAGCGAACTGGTGGGCTTAAAGGTGGAAATGCTTATTCCGCCCCGGTACAAAGAAAAGCACGTGCACCATCGCGAGCGATACAATGGCGACCCACATAGCCGGCCTATGGGGTTGGGGATGGAACTATCCGGGTTAAAAAAAAATGGTATTGAATTTCCGGTAGAAGTGAGTCTTGGGCACTATACTATTGATAACGAAAATTATTCACTTGCATTTATTAGTGATATAACTCAGCGAAAAGAGACCGAGCAAGCCATAAAGCAGTTAAACGCGCATCTCGAAGAAAAGGTAAAAGAAGGCACCCAATCTCTTGCTTTTACAGTAGAGCAGTTGAGCGCACAAATCAAAGAAACGGAGCGAAAGGACGCTGAACTGGAAAGAGTTAATACGTTCTTGAATAATATCTGGAACCATGCGGGTGCTATAATAATTGTGTGTGACAAAAATGGACTGATACAGTTTTTTAATCCTGCGGCAGAAAAAGCATTGGGCTATAACGCTCCTGACGTGGTTAATACACATACGCCTGAGCTTTTTCTTTCTATCGATGAACTGAGCGACATGGCATCAAGGCTTTCCGTTGAGCTTGGAAAAAACATAGAACCGGGCTTTGGCGTTCTGGCCAGGTTGGCCGAATTAAATCAAAGCAAAGACCTGGACCTGCATTATGTAAGAAAAGATGGCACCACATTTTTTGTTTCGCTGGATATTACTCCGCTGAAAGATGTCCATGGCAGTATTACCAGCTATTTAGGCATTGCGATAGATATTTCTGAAAAAAAGATTGCAGAAGCAGAATTAAGGGCTGCCCTGGAAAAGGAAAAAGAGCTGAATGAGTTAAAGTCCCGTTTTGTATCCATGGCTTCGCATGAATTCAGAACACCCCTGAGCGCTGTATTATCATCGGCTTACCTGGTTTCCCGGTATACAACTGCAGAGGAACAGCCGCAACGGGATAAACATATACAGCGCATTGTATCGTCAGTATCTTCACTTACTGAGATACTGAACGACTTTCTGTCCGTGGGTAAAATAGAGGAAGGCAATATTTACCCGCATTACGACCATTATGATGTTAAAAAACAGATAAATACAGTAATTCAGGAAGTGCATCATTTATTAAAGAAGGGGCAAAATATATCGTATGAACACTCGGGAAGTAATTCTGTATATTTAGACCCTTCAATGATGAAACATATTGCAATCAATTTACTGACTAATGCAATAAAATTTTCCCCGGAAGATTCCCGGATAGAATTGGGTATGGAAAACCGCAAATCAGAGTTGGTTTTTTCGGTAAAAGATAAAGGCATAGGTATTCCTAAACAAGATCAGGAGCATTTATTTAAACGATTTTTCCGGTCGTCAAATGTCACGAACATACAGGGCACCGGCTTAGGTTTGCATATCGTTGGTAAGTATGCAGAACTGATGAATGGGAAAATAGAATGTCGTAGCGCGGAAGGTAAGGGAACACAATTTATTATAACTTTTAACAACAATAATAATAATGAAAACAATTCTGATCATTGAAGACAATGAAGATATCAGGGAAAATGTAGCCGAGATATTGATGCTGTCAAACTACAAAGTACTGATGGCCCCCAATGGTAAGGAAGGTATTGAAACTGCGCAAAAAAATCATCCGGATCTTATTATTTGCGACATTATGATGCCCGGTGTAGACGGTTACGGAGTCCTGCATGTATTGCATAAGGACCCGGTTACACAAAATATTCCATTTATCTTCCTCACTTCCAAAAGCGAACGAAGCGACTTTCGTTCGGCAATGGAAATGGGCGCAGATGATTATATTACTAAGCCCTTTGCCGGTAATGAGCTACTCAATGCCATTGAAAGCCGCCTGCATAAAATGGATATAATGCGGAAACAGTTGACGCCGGATTTGCAAGGCCTTAGCGAATTGATGTCAACTATTGACAATAAAAAGACCCTGGAGGACCTGAAGGATGAGAGCAACACAAACACTTATAAAAAGAAGCAACTTATTTATAAAGAAGGCGCGCACCCGCACTATTTGTACTATATAATCAAAGGCAAAGTAAAAACTTATAAAACCCATGATGATGGTAAAGACCTGGTAATTGACCTGTTCAATGAAGGTGACTTTTTTGGGTATGTTTCTCTTCTTGAAGGTTCCACTTATAAGGAGAATGCAGAAAGCATGGAGGTGACGGAACTGGCATTGATACCAAAGAAAGACTTTGAAGATCTGGTAAATAGCAACCCTGCTACGGCTCAGAAATTTGTCGGTTTGCTCGTGAAAAACCTGGCGGAAAAAGAAAAACAGCTTTTAGGAATTGCATACAACACCCTGAGGAAAAAGGTAGCGGACGCATTGGTTAGTTTACAGAAGAAATACCATACCAATAAAAACGAGCCTTATCTTATTGATATAAGTCGCGATGACCTTGCAACTATTGCCGGCACAGCAACAGAATCATTAATCCGCACGCTAAGTGACTTTAAAAGCGAGAATCTCATAGACATTAAGAGTGGGAAGGTGGTTATTACTGATGACAGGAAGTTGAAAAACCTGGTAAGGTAAAGTGGTTATTACTTTCAGGCGAGGACTTTGACCGATTGGCCAAACCGTTCATAGTAAGCTTTTTCGAGCATTTCCTGGTGATCCGGGTGTGCAATGCTGATGAGTAGTTTGGCACGCTGATCCATATTTTTTCCATACAGGTTTACTACGCCATATTCGGTCGCTACATAGTGCACATGCCCGCGGGTAGTCACCACTCCCGCACCCTGTTTCAGAAAAGGTACAATCCTGGAAACGCCGGTTTTAGTGGTAGAGGGAAGCCCGATAATTGGTTTCCCGCCATCCGATAAAGATGCCCCCCGCATAAAATCCATTTGCCCGCCAATGCCGGAATACTGGTACGCCCCAATTGAATCTGCACATACCTGTCCTGTAAGATCAATTTCTATCGCGCTGTTGATAGAAACTGCCTTGGGGTTCCTTCTGATAACATCGGAGTCATTCACAAAGGCGACATCCATACATGCCACGTCGGGATTATTATCTGCAAAGTCATAGATTTTGCGCGTACCAAGTATAAATGAGGTGACCAGCTTGCCCCGTACCACTTTTTTATGCTCATTAGTGATAACACCTTTTTCAACCAGCGGAAGTATGCCATCGGAAAACATTTCCGAGTGTATGCCTAATCCTTTATGGTTCGACAGGCATTTCAAAACGGCGTCTGGAACCGCACCAATGCCCATTTGCAGGGTTGCCCCGTCCTCTATCAGTGCCGCAATATGTGCTCCTATCCGGTCTGTTATTTGATCGGTTTTTGACGCATAATCAACCTCAAACAGTTCCGTTTCCTGCCACACCGCGGCAGTAAAAGAGGAACTATGTATAATGCCGTCGCCCAATACCCTGGGCATTTTAGGATTTACGTGAGCTATTATTTTACGTGCGTTCCGCAACGCGCTCAGTGCAGCATCTACAGATGTGCCTAACGTGCAGTATCCGTGCCCGTCTGGCGGAGATACCTGTATGAGGGCCACATCAATGGGTAGTATTTTTCGATCAAATAACTGAGGTATTTCGCTCAGAAAAACCGGTACATATCCACCGTATTCGCTGTTGGCCCATCCCCGTACATTGTCAGACACGAACAAAGAATTTAGATAAAAATTTTCCAGCACTTCCGGGAAGTTCCAGTCAATTTTTCCATACAAACTAATAGATGTCAGTTCAACATTCTTTACAGAGCCAGCCCTTGCCAATAATGCGTTTATAAGAATTAAAGGTGTTGCCGCGCTGCCGTGAACGAATACCCGGCTGCCGCTTTCCACATACAGTACAGCCTGCTCCGGGGTAGTATATTTTAGGTCCATGTTTTAAAAGTTCTTTCTAAGGAATTACGAGGACCGGTTTTTCGCCGACGGTAAGTAGATGTTTTGCGACACTTCCTAATACCCGGGAGCCGAGGATATTTTTGCTATGGCTGCCAATCGCCAGTATGTCATAGTTCGATGCCGCTAAAATTTCATCAATTTTTTCCCTTGGAGTACCATATTCCTCAATGAAATCAATGCCATTACCCAAATATTCCTGGCATAGTTTCTTTAATTGCTCGCCATCTGTTTGTAAATCTTCAAATAGTTGGGTCTCAAATCCGGTACCGGCAACAAATGCAGTTTCTTCAATAATATGAATTACCGAAACTTCGCAATCTTTACAAGAGTGCAGCAGGGTTTGCATCGTTGCAAGTATTTTTTCTGTGAACGGAGAGTAATCAATGCAGAGGATAACACGCATAGGACTTAATTTTTGACAAAATTATTGCGACTGGTGTTTTGTCCCACTGATACAGATTATCCTAAAATATGATTGTGGTCATGAATCTGAATTTGGGGCCACCGGTAGTAAAATTTTAAGGGTGTTTTGGACTATATTGTTTTCCCGTCGGATACTAATGCCCGAAACTTCCGCATCCCTAAGCATAGTCGAATAGCGCCATAAAGCCAAAATCCATGTGCAGCTGCATGTGGCAGTGAAATAGGGTCAGCCCGGGATTATTGGCAGTAAAGTCAACGTCCATTTCCTGGAAGCCGCCAAGCATGGCCACATCTTTAATGATGCCGGAAGTTTGATTGCCCCCGATCTTCGTGATCTCGAAACTGTGCCGGTGCAGGTGCATGGGGTGCAGGTCATCCGAAGCATTGCGCATGTGCAGCCTGTAGCGCTTGCCTTCTTTGAGGTGAAACAGGGGCGTCATATCCATCATGTCAAATGCTTTGCCATTGATGGTCCACCGGTTAAATCCATTGATCGCACCGTTTTGTTTGGCAAAAAGCATTTCTATAACCTCGTCTGGCTGCCGTGCCGCCGTACTACTACCGAAAATGCAATAGTCCCATTTAAATGGCTTTGGCTTTTCCCATTGTGGCTTGCTGTCCGTATGCCCTTCATACGCCACGACAATGCCCATGCCATTGCCCCTGTCATCATCGGCCAGGTCGCCCATGATCCACGCGCCGGGATTTTTCATTTCCACAATGGCTGATATGCGCTCCGCCGTCCCGAGCCATAACACCGGTACTTCGGCAGGATTGGGCACCGGGTTACCATCCATCGCTACTACCTTAAAAGTATGCCCTGGCAATGCCAGGCTGCGGATCTCCGTTGCGCTGCCGTTAAGCACGTGAAACAAAACGCGCTCGCCGTTTTTTACAGTAATCGGCTTTCCATGGCCTGATTGGTGCCCATTGATCGTAAAGACTTTGTACCCCACTTCAAATCCTTTCGGAATTGCGCCCGCTTCTTTGTCCGCTTTTTCCCCAATTGCCTTTAAGTCCTCCAGGGCTCCGCCTGCCAGAAAATCCTGCGCCATGTCCCCACCGCGCATAAAGTAGGGTTCAAATTCTTTCAGTACCAGGAATTCTTCGCGGTCATAGTCACCCAATTTGTTTTTAGGCTCTATATACACCGGGCCCACTTCGCCACTGTATTGCCCTGCGTTGAGGTTTGCGCCCGCTGTTAAATGAGTATGGTAAAAACGAAATCCGGAGGGCTGTGGCACTAAAATCTCTCTCCGCATGCCCCGGGCAGGAATAAAAGGCGTCCTTTCCTCCATTGCCCCATCTACGGCTACCGGCAAAAACTGGCCATGCCAGTGAAACTGTTCCGGGGTGTCCGTATCGTTATATATATCTACTATGGCCCTCTCCCCTTCCTTAAGACGCAGTAGCGGGCCGGGAAACTGTCCATTATACGTGGTCGTTGAAATAATATGCTGGGGGCCCACTTCAATAAGGCCCGTGCCAATACGAATGGTATAATCTGCCTTTTCAGCCGGCTCGGCAGGTGAAGATAGCTTTTTAGCCTCCGGCTTCTTTTTTTCGAAATATTCTATTGCCCCAACTGATAAAACAGCCGCGCCCGATAACACCACGCCCCCGATTTTAATAAATTTTCTTCGTTCCATGGGATAAACAAATCTTCAATGTAAAGATACTCGTTAAATAGATTTGAAATTTTGTCGGTTAAACGACTTCTTTTCAACCGTCTTTATAGTCACCGGGCAGGTTACAAATCTCATGCCTTTAGTTAAAGTTATCAGAATACATGTACAGACATACGATTTTGCCATTGCTTATCGTTAGCTTAGTATCGATTACAAAATAGACAAGGTAGAAGATGATGAATTTACAAAAAAAGCTTTTGGTTTTTGGGTGGTTACTGATCATATCCGGCATAGGTATTATTATCAACTCATGCACCCATAATCCATATGTGATGCCCGAAAACCTGCGCACAGGTGACCCCACTATTTGTTTTGAGCAGGATGTCTTGCCAATATTCCAGTCCAATTGTGCAAAATCCGGTTGTCACGATGCGGAGTCCCATAGGGGTGAGTATGTGCTGGACA
>Ga0206890_1220_pt1 | contig 16543 bp, 16 predicted proteins | sample Alteio_BWOrgHeat_58_FD_152960 | JGI IMG/M metagenome (GOLD analysis project Ga0206890, IMG submission 152960) | Enriched cells from forest soil in Barre Woods Harvard Forest LTER site, Petersham, Massachusetts, United States - Alteio_BWOrgHeat_Nextera6 ... | reverse complement strand
CCTGTCCACCAGGTTAAGCTTGCTGCGGTACCTACAACACCGTTGGCTGTTATGTTCGTGGAGCCGGACGGGCAGATCGGGCTGGCCGCGGACGTAGCGGATGTGATGCCTGCATTTGTATTTGACCCGACTGTTACCGATGCTTCTGCTGCTGAACATGTAGCATTTACAAAGGCGGTATAAGTACCGGCGCCCACCGTTATTGGATTGGCGCTGCCGAGGTTAGTGCCTGTGCCAACGCCACCCGCCCACCAGGTTAAGGTAGCGCCAGTGCCCGTAATGTCGCTGGCAGTTATAGTCGTTGTGCCGCCGGGGCATACTGAGCTTACGGTTGCCACAACAGTCGGGACGCCCGGATAGGTGGCTGTTCCCACTGTCACTGACGCCTGGGCTGTTCCGCAGTCGCCCGTTACGTAGGCGTAATAGGTGCCGGGGCCTGCTGTTAATGGATTGGCAGTACCAAGATTAGTGCCTGTACCATCTGATCCTGTGTACCAGGTGACCAATGCGTCAGAGCCGGAAACGCCATTAGCTGTTAAAGTGGTTGTAAGAAACGAGCAGATCGGGCTGGCCGCTGCCGTGGCTGATGTGATGCCCACATTTGTATAGGCATCTATGGTCACAGACGCTTCCGCTGTTGCTCCGCAGGTGCCTGTCACATCGGCATAGTAGGTACCTGGGCCTACCGATAATGGATTGCTGCTGCCCAGGTTAGTGCCTGTGCCGCCTGCGCCTGTCCACCAGGTTAAGGATGCACCTGTACCTACAACGCCGTTGGCTGTTATATTCGTAGAGCCAGACGGGCAGATCGGGCTGGCCGCGGATGTGGCAGATGTAATGCCAGCCACGGCATTGACCGTTACCAGGGCAGTAACATAACAACCGGTAGGTAGCGTGTAGGTAACAGTTGGTATGCCTGCGGATTCACCTGTAACTTCCCCGCCAGTGGTAATAGTTGCATAGGCTGCATCGCCTGGGCTTAAAGAAAAATTACCTCCGCTAATGTTTTCGGTGACACTGATTTCAGATGCTGCGCACACAGCGGAAGGAACAGATATTGGGTCCGGAGTTTGATTGACCGTTACCGTAACGGTAGCGGTACTGCTGCAGCCCCCAAAAGTGGTGCCAGTAACTGTATAGGTTGTAGTAGATGGGGGGGCAACGGAAGAAACGGTTGCCCCTGCAGTATTTGAAAGACCTGTATTCGGCATCCAGGTATAAGTGCCCGAGCCTGCCACCGTACCATCTGCACCAGAAGCCGTTAAGTCTGTGGAACCTGAACCATTACAAAAGGAAAAACCTTCCGGGGAACTCACAGTAATTGCGGGCGCAGAACAGGAAATAATTACATAGCCGTTACCCGCCTGATACCCTTGTGTGTGCGTTACCGCTATGGCATAGGAACCATTTGTATAAGAACTGCCTCCGCCGCCGCCACCTAAATAGCCACCGCCACCGCCGTAATAGCCGCCGCCACCGCCACCGCCAAGATTGCCAGTACTTCCATTACCTCCCTGATATTCAAACGATCCGGGGGTTCCATATGGGCTTGTACCACCACTTGATTGAGTGCCCCCACCGCCACTATATAAAGGGTTATAGAAACCATTATTATGACCAGAACCGCCGGTAAGGCCTCCGCCAGGGCCACCTTCCTCATTTTCTGACGTATCACCATCAAATCCAGCGCCGCCTCCGCCGCCTGCTATAGCTACAGGCGTACTTCCAATAGCAATATCAGAAGCGCCACCGCCACCGCCTCCGACAAGTGTGGACAAAGCGCTGCCGGTTCCCCCGCCATTATACCCGCCTGCGGCAGGTGAAGCTGTGGTTTGCGTCTGGCCATGTCCGCCCACGTTTATGTAAAGTACCTGCCCGGCGGTTACTGCCAGTAAGCATACCACCCTGCCACCATATCCGCCGGTTTGAGGGTTATAGTAAGACGACTCATAAACACCATAATCATTATATAAATTACCTCCCTGCGCTCCGGCCATATCAATGGCAATAGTGCCGGTAACGCTAACAGAATATGTTTGCATGCTACCCGTATAGTTAAAGGTAGAAGATTGTGCGAGGGCCTTGTTTATGCCCGGCAACAATAGAATAATGAACAGCAGAAAAATGTTTCGTTTCATGTTTTATCGATTTGAAAGCAAAAGAACAGCTGCCGGATTACTGCCGCAACAAAATGATAAGTATGGCTGGAAACATGTTAAGTAATGGTGGAAAAGTGATAAACCCCCGGCCCCTAAAGGGGAGCGCTTTGAGAATAAACCATTTGACTTTTGAATAAATGACTTAATGCGACCGCTAAAAGAGGCCTTGCTTCGTTATTACAATTCGGGCAGATCAAACCCTTTGTAAATAACGCGAGTTCGACCGGGCCGTGTAGAGACGCAATGCATTGCGTCTCTACCATGTACCGGACACTAAACGAAACACGCGTCTGAAAGGGGACACACAATGAGGGGAAGCCCCTTTAGGGGTTTGGGGTTTTACCCCAATGGCAGGCTTGCCATAAGCGTTTCGTGATAACTTTTAGAAACAGGAATTTCTATTTTATCAATAAGCAGGTATGCGGAATTGATCTTGTCCACCTTGCTGATATTTACGGCATAGCGCTGGTGCACGCGCACAATTTTTGCCGGATCGAATTTTTGAAGGTAGTCTTGTAACGAAGACCTTACCAGGAAATTTTTATGGGTAGTATGTACGGTTACATAAACATGCTCGCTGCTGAGGTAGATAATTTCATCGAGCTTTACTTTATGAAAGTAATGCCCTTCCTTAATGAATATGGCGTCTTTAGCCAGTAGCTGGCCTTCTTTCTTGGTTTTTCCCTGTGCAGGAATAAAATTACTGAGCGCAATTTCTATGGCGATGTACAGGTCTGCTTTCTGGAAAGGTTTGGTAAGGAACGCGTTGGGTTTTACGGTCTTGGCCCGCTGCAAGGTCTCCGCGTCGCTGTTTGCCGTGAGAAAAATAATGGGAATGTCCAGACGCTCCCTGATGTACCGGGCTACTTCTATGCCGTCCTTGCTTTTGCGCATTTTTATATCCAGCAGCGCCAGGTCGGGACGCTGGCTTTCCAGCATAGCGATAGCCTGGTCATAATTGACGCATGGTTCCGGCGTTTCATATCCCAATGACTCCAGGGCTATGCGAATGCTGTCGGCAATAATTACCTCATCCTCAACGATCCCTATCTTGATTTTGTCCGACATTGGTTTACAAACTATATCGCCACATAAATAACTAAGTGCTTTATTATTGCTAAGATAGCCAATAGTTTAAACTATCAGGTATAAGCAACAACTAAATTTTATTTGCGTTTACCCCCCCGTTTAGCAGAATACCGGCTCCGTTATGATTATTCAGTTCCTCTTATTTTGTACTAATTATCCAAAAAATATACCGAGAAAACGCTGCCCTTATCAAATGTGTATTCAGCGTGCCCGCCCAGTTGGTTGCTCAGCCGGCGCACCAATTGGAGGCCCATAGAGTGGTTATTTTCCAGGCTTGTGCCTGCGGGCATGCCCTGGCCATTATCGCGGTACTCCAGTACGTCGTATTCGTCCTTCTTAATGAGGCGAAGTATGATGCTCAGCGCGCCCGAACTGGCGCGGGCATATTTAAAGGAATTAGTGATGAGCTCATTTAATATCAGCCCGAGCGGCACCGCGATGTCTATTTCGAAATATCTGTCGGGGAGCTCATTCACTAATTGAACCGATTCCGGGGTATTGCCCGAGATACTTTTTATCTGCAAAAACAAATCGTCGGCAAATGCCCTGAAAAGGAGGGAATCGAGCATTTCGTCCTGGTAGAGTTTTTGGTGAATGATGGCCATACTCATTACCCTGGCCTGGCTTTCGCTTAATGCAGTTCTTGCATTTTCATCAGATACCCGGTGCAATTGCAGCTCAAGCAGGCTGCTGATCACCTGCAGATTATTTTTGACCCTGTGGTGCACCTCTTTGAGCAGTATTTCTTTTTCCCTGCCGCTGCTTTCCAGTTCCACTTTTTGAGCGCTCACTTTCTTATGTAAAGAGGAAATTTTCCGGTAGTTGAACAATAAAAAAATGCCGGAAACTATGATGGCCAGTGCAATAAATACGGTGACCATGAGTGCCATTTTATCTGTCTCCTTGTCTTTTTCCAAATGAAGGATTTGGTTTTGCTGTTCCTTATTGTTCACCTCATTTAAAATACTGCCCCGCTCGGATGCTGACCCCATAAGATTCATTGAATCCCGCTCATTGATGTAATTTTGGAAACTCTTCAGTGATTTGAGCTCATCCCCTTTTTTGCCATAGTACAGGTAGTTTAGTTTTTCAAGGCCGGCGCGTACATCGTCATTTTTAATTGTATCAAGGGTTTTTTGTAACAGGAGCATGGTTTTATACATGCTGTCCATCTCATTTTTCCGGTAATATAATTCGGCAAGTTTCAATAAGGTTTTTTGCGCGTCATCGTTTTCATGATGAGGCTGCATATTGATTTGAACACTTGCTTTTAAAAGCCTTTCGGCGGTGTCCAGCGAATTCTTATCCAGGTATATGGTAGCTATGTTGCCCGTAACGACCCCTATCGCTTTTTCATAAGGTATCTTTGTGCCGAAACCGGCGGAATGAAGATGGATAAAATTCATTGCGGAATCATAAAAATACAGTGCGCTGTCATGCATATGCACCTTACCATAACATAAGCCAATATTATTGAGCAGTTCCTGTGCCCTGTAAATATAACCTGGGTCAGGCGTCGCCAGGTTATCTAAGTCGAGCTTAAAATAATGCGCGGCTTCCCTGTACAGCCCCTGCTTATATAAGTCCATGGCTATGCTGTAGATATAGGTGCTCTTGACCTGGAAACGTGGCTTTTCTTCCGAAATAACCTTTGCTTTATAATAGTAATCATAAGCGTCTTTATAGTCGGTTAGCGCATAGAGAGCATCTCCCTTTGTGAGCAGTGATATAATGTACTCCGAGGGATACCTGTTCTCGCCATTATTTTTTTCCAGTATCGAAATGGCGCTGTCCGCGTAACTGTTCCAGCTTTCATATCTTTTGTGCTGGCCTTCTATGATGCACCGATCCGAATAATACAAATACTTCTCGTAGGGCGTTAAATTTTCCCTGTTTGAAAACAACGAGTCAAGTAAAAGGTTTGCTTCAATTGTTTTGCTCTCGGAATTCCATTTTAAAGCGCTGTCATTTTTCACTTTGAGCAGTTTTTCCGCAGCCGTATAAGATTCCTGTGTTCTGCGGCATGACAGTACGCAGCAAAAGGCAATCATTGCTATCAGTAATAGAGGAACTTTATGCGATGCCGGTTTTTTCAAAAGAAGATTTTTTATAGAATTACTACTCACAATCTATAGCCTGAAGCACTTTGCGTTACTATTACCGGTATTGAATAAAAGGTGACAGATAAGAAACTATTTCCGTATAAATGTATAAAAAAATAGGTGTGAAAGGAGGAGGTCTGGAAATGAATGGAGGCAATTCTCTGAATGAGGATAACGGGGTTGCCACAATTTTACCGATATTGGTGATCCTAATAAACCTCGCGATGAATGGAGCATTATGATTGGCACAGGTATTATGGGACATAATCCATACAAGCCCGATCAAAGCCCGTCATTTCGCAGTGAAACGAGGAAATCTCCAAGCCCTACTCGTCCGCGAGTCTTTCGCGGGTGCACTGGCGGCGTGTTTATAACACACGTTCCAACATGCTAAACGTAAATTCCTGAATTCTAAAAATTCCGGTTAAGACATATTGCCCGGGATTTGCCATGGACATCCCTCGCACATTCCCCAAATATTTCGCCAGGCAATAATTAAATCACACAATTTTCCGCAACGCTATTTTTTGAAACCCGCTACCACCGCGTCTTTCCAGCGAAAAAAAGATTTTACTACCCGTAGCAATACATAAACCAATTTCCGCCATACTATATTTAAATTAAACAAAATATCCAAACCCATGACTACAAAATATAAAAAAATGAAAGATGAAAATTATTGGGGAAAAAAATTTCACTTTCCCAAAATATACGGAAAAGCGGGGGAATTAACAATTAATAATTAATCATTAACCATTAAAAAGTCATGTTTTACCCCCCAATAGTATACCTGCATAGGCAAATTAGTCAACCGCATGGTCATGCACAAGTCAATCAGGTAAGGGTCAAAAAAATATACATATTTTTAAATAACAATCATAAAACGATAAAAATGAATACACTAACAAAAGCACTAAAATTTCCCCCCAGGAACAGCCAAAAAAGTCAGGTTTTGTCAAGTAGGGCAGGAACTACAAAACAAATTTCACTTTCCCCTCCCCCGATAACTATCGGGGCTATCGGAGCTCGGAAAAGACAGGGTGGGGCAACCAATTATTTTGAAAGTCTTACCCGAACATAAAAACCCCTGACCAATATCATTATTTTCCCCATTAGTGAACTGTAATTTGCAGAAAAATTCAGCCCAATGACCTACCAGCATTTAGTGCAAAGATATAATGTACCTGTGCCCCGATATACAAGTTATCCTACCGTGCCATCCTGGAAAGATCGGGTAGATGTACAGCAATATAAACAAGTTTTTAAGGACCGCTTTGCCTTCGAGAATAAAGCCAATGGCATTAGCCTGTATATTCACTTGCCCTTCTGCGAATCTCTCTGTACGTATTGTGGCTGTAATAAAAAGATCACCACCAATCATAGTGTAGAGGAGGATTATATAGCGGCGATAATAAAAGAGTGGCAGTTGTACCTAAGTTTGATGACTGAAACACCTGTAATTAAGGAGTTGCACCTGGGTGGAGGCACCCCTACATTTTTCTCGCCGGAGAACCTGGAAAGACTGCTCACTGAAATATTTGAAGCATCTGTTATTCACAGCGAATATGAATTCAGTTTTGAAGGCCATCCAAATAATACTACTGTAGCCCATTTGGAAACTTTGTACAAACTTGGGTTCAGGCGATTGAGTCTCGGTGTGCAGGACAACGACCCTGAAGTGCAAAGGATCATTAACAGGATACAACCGATAGAAAATGTGCAGCGAGTAACCGAAGCGGCCAGAGCAATTGGTTATAAGTCCGTAAATTTTGACCTGATTTACGGGCTGCCGCTTCAAACCATTGACAGTATTGCCAAGACTATTGACCAAACCATAGTGCTTAGGCCTGACCGGATTGCGTTTTATAGTTACGCACATGTACCCTGGACGAGCAAGGGGCAGAGATTATTTGATGAGCACGACCTGCTGCCACCCGATGAAAAAATAAAGCTTTACCAAAAAGGAAAAGATTTGTTCCTGGATCATGGCTACTTTGATATCGGGATGGACCATTTCTCGCTGCCTTCAGATGATCTGTATAAAGCCTTCCTTGATGGCAGCCTTCACCGGAATTTTATGGGCTATACCACACAGCACACCAATATTCTAATAGGCCTGGGCGTATCCAGCATCAGCAGTACCGGGCAAAGCTTTGGCCAGAACGCCAAAACCATACATAACTATTACAACCACGTAGAGCGCGGCAACTTACCCATAGAGAAAGGATACTTGCTTACTGCTGAGGATGTTCGTTTTGGCAGGTATATCCTGGATATTAGCTGCCGGGGCAAAACCAATATCCTGCCGGAGGACGATGAAACAATAGACATTTACTGCCGTATCGAATTAGAGAAATTGAAAAATGATGGACTCATAGTCCTTAATGGCCGGGAGGTATTGGTAACTGAAACAGGCAAAAGCTTTACAAGGAATATCTGTAGCGCGTTCGACCTGTACATACAGAGAAACAAAGTACATTCTGAGAAGAGAGTGTTTAGTAATGCGATTTAGTTGCATTCTCTTTCCGTCAGTATGCGATCTATCCCGTTTGAAGGCTATTCCTCGTCTTCCTCAAGGCTCATGTTGAGCATACTGCCCAGCATATCGGCAAAGGAATAGCCTCCTTTTTCCATTCCTTTTTTGCTGATCAGGGAAAACTCTGACAGGCCGTGGAGCATAAATTCCATGAGCAGGCCTGCCTGGGCTTCGTCTGCGTTGGGATAAAATTGTTTTACTGCTGCATACAGGCCGTCTACTTTATACAAGTGCGCGAGGTAGGCGGCATCGGTTTCATCCTGGAACAGCACGAGGTCATTGCCCTGGCCAAACCAATCTATTACAGGTTGGTAGGGACTCGGTTTTGCCTTTACCCTCGGGTTGTCTCTGCCTTTTTTAAATGATTGGGGATCGGGAAAATAACGGGTAAAGGTGGTGCGTACGGCCTGCCCCATAAGGCGGTGCGCTACGTTGAGGGGTCCTTCCTGCTCCCCTTCGTAGACAAGTTCTATTTTGCCTGTAATCGAAGGCACGACGCCAAGGAAATCAGCGATGCGTACCATAACATGTTTTTGGCCGCTGCGTAATGCGCGCAGTTCGGCGGTGCTTACGAGGTTTTCGTAGGCGGATATGGTAAGGCGCGCAGAAACACCGCTTTTCTGGTCCACGAACTCGCTTTTGCGGGCTTCCATGGCTATTTGCTCCACAAGCATGCGGCACATGTCAGGCACTTCCACCTTTTCTAATTGTTCGGCAAGTAAATTTGCTTCCTGCTCTGTAATGGCTTTGGATATTTCTACTGTCTTAGGGTAATGGGTGATTATCTGGCTTTCTATACGGTCTTTTAAAGGCGTCACTATGCTACCTCTGTTGGTGTAATCTTCGGGATTGGCGGTGAAAACGAAAAGTATATCGAGCGGCAGGCGGAGCTTGAAACCGCGTATCTGTATATCGCCTTCCTGCAGGATGTTGAAGAGGGAAACCTGGATGCGCGCCTGAAGATCGGGTAGCTCATTGATCACAAAAATGCCTCTGTGCGAACGTGGTATGATGCCGAAGTGCAGCGCCTGTTCATCAGCAAAGCTGAGGCGCATGTTGGCTGCCTTTATAGGGTCAATATCTCCGATGAGGTCTGCTACCGAAACATCGGGTGTTGCGAGTTTTTCGCCATAGCGCTCATTGCGGTGTATCCATTCTATAGGCGTGGCATCTCCTTTCTCTTCCAGCAGCTTGCGTGCATATAACGAAATAGGCGACCGGGGGTCGTCATTGATCTCGCTGCCTGCCACAACAGGTATCCATTCGTCGAGCAGGTTTACCATTTCACGCGCCATGCGTGTTTTAGCCTGGCCACGCAGGCCCAGGAACAATATATTGTGGCGAGACAGCAGCGCTCTTTCCACGTCAGGTATCACGGTATCCTCATAGCCAAGTATGCTGCTGAACGGGCTTTCCTTTTTTTGTATGAAGCGTATAAGATTGTGGCGTACCTCATCTTTAATACTTCCTGTAGTGTAGCCTGCCCGTTTCAGATCGAGCAGATTTTTTATTTCCGGCTTATTCATCATCATATTCTTGTGTCAAAAGTAAATGTAAAGCGGGCTCCAGCCCAAAAAAATAAACTATAGGTGTATATGGTAACTTAATACCCTTCATCATTATTTTGGTCTTGTACTTTTGGTTTTGCTTTTTCTTTCTTTTGTGGTACCAGGTCTTCGGCAACACTGCCCATATGTCCTGTTTCCAGCATGTTATCCAGCTGTTCCAGCTTTTTCTGTGGTATATCCGTTTGTTTCAGTTCGGCGTCATACCCATCCTGGGTTTCCACATTGGTCCATGAGCCGGTATAAACTTTATCCTTGAGCTCCAGTTCCAGTACGCCAACGGGGGGGTCGTCTTCCATCGTCCACTGGCCACCGGGCTTCCGGGTAATATTCAGTTTTACATAATTAACCTGGTCTCCAAATTTATACAATCCGTCATATATGATCTCATCACTTGATTTTGGGCTTCTCATGTACCGCACGAATAGCTTCACGGGTATTTCTTCGTCAAATTTACCTTCATAGTACTTTCTGTCTATTACTTCCTTCCGGTTTCTGCTTTTATCATCATCAGGCGGGGGCGGCGGGATGCTGAGTAAATTCACAATTTTAACGGATGCGGGCGTATCTGTTTTTGCCCTTGTGGTATCTACAAGCCCATTTTTAATAGAGTCCTCCTTTAAGCTATCGTTTTTATTATTTTCGGCAAGGTCTAAAAAATATTTCCTTTCAGCTTGTTCTTTATTCATGTACTGGTCTATTGTTGAGGCTTCAAGGATATTCAATATCTGCCCGCCAAAAAAATAACCCTCTATCTTTTGTATTTCTGTGATGCTAATGCAAAAGGTCAGCCTGCCCAGCAGGTCTCTTACAAATATGTACCCTTTAAAACGTTCGGGCGCTATGTGGTCATATCCTATAAGGGTTTTTGAAGTGATGGGCTCCTTGTATAGTTCATACCGCTGCATTACAATGCTGTTCCAGTGAATGCCGGAATCTTCCCCTTTTTGTAATATCTGACAAAAGCGGGCCATGATGCTGCGGTTGTAATAAGGGTCAAACGCAAGAAGGCTTTCCGGATGCTCTTTTAATTCGTTCAGCTCTTTTACCGCTTCAGGAGAATGATCGGGGTTATGCATCACCATGCGCCAGAGCGTATCAAACGGGGGGAAAAGATTGAAATAGCTTACCGTGTCTTTATACTGAAGGCAGCCAAGTACATTGTTCATCAATCCTACTTCTGTTCTTGGCTCCCCCCTGCGCCTGTGATTTTTGCCGGATGCCTCCGGACTGGCATATAGCAGGCAGGATAACAAAATAATAATAAAATACTTCATTATTCAATAAAGTTAGGCAAATAAGTTAAGTTGTTACGAGGTTAAATCGTTAAAAAGGGGACGTTGTTCCTTATTGTAGAATAGTTGGCGCACTAGTTATTTCGTATATTTTTTCGAGGGGCCGGGCAACAATTGCTTTGTCCCCTTTTTCCGCAATAGGGCGCTCGATTAGTACCGGGTTATCTGTGAGAATAGTGAGCCATTCCTTTTCGCTTATAATTTTTCCATTATAATTTTGCTGGTAGAGATATTCACTTTTGCGCACTAATTCAGAAGCTTTCAAACCGAGTTTTTTGAGCAGCGCCCTTAGTTCCTTTTTAGTGAGGGGGTCAGTAAGGTACAATCGAACGGTATGAGGTATGTTTTGTTCTATCAATATTTCTAATGCGCCCCGACTCTTGCTGCAAAGGCCATTGTGGTACAGGATGATACCAGGCATTACACTGCAATCTCTTTTACGTCATCGGCTATTGTCAATCTGCCGGCGGTTTTGGCTTTGATCTCATCAATAGTAACTCCCGGTGCATACTCTATGCATTTAAACCCTTCGGGCGTTACATCAAATACTCCGAGATCAGAAACTATTTTCTTCACGCAACCTACGCCGGTAAGGGGCAGTGTGCAATGCGGCAATAGCTTGCTCTCACCTTTTGGATTGGTATGCTGCATGGCGACAATAATATTTTTGGCCGCTGCCACCAGGTCCATCGCGCCGCCCATGCCTTTTACCATTTTGCCCGGTATCTTCCAGTTGGCAATGTCGCCATTATCGGCGACTTCCATGGCGCCCAGCACAGTTAGGTCCACCTTTCCAGCCCGGATCATGCCGAAGCTCATGGCGCTATCGAAAAAAGCAGAGCCCGGAACGGTAGTAATGGTTTGCTTGCCTGCATTGATCAGATCCGGGTCTTCTTCTCCCTCAAACGGGAAGGGTCCCATGCCCAATAGTCCATTTTCGCTTTGCAGCACCACATCTACACCAGGTGGGATGTAATTGGCCACAAGTGTGGGGATGCCGATGCCCAGGTTTACATAAAAACCATCCCGCAATTCCTGAGCAATCCGTTTTGCAATTTGTTCTTTATTTAGTGCCATAGCTAAAAACCCTAAATCCCTCCCGATGAAAAATCGGGACCTTGTTGGGGGACTTCACCTCATTGTTTAAGTACCGGGTGATAATGAGGTTCAATTAAATCAGAATTTATTAAAGTTCAATTTTTAAACTTATGCCGAATTTATTTGTAACGCTAAATAGCAGGTTCCCCATCCGGGGTTCCTTGGGGTTAATGTTTGCCCGTATCCTGCATGGACGCAGAGTCTGTCGCCGCTGCTCCCGTAGAATCAGCACCTGATGGCTGATCAGCGTTGCCACCCATATCTCCCATGGAATCGTTTTTCGAGAACTGCACCAACCATTGTCCATTTTGCTTTACCAGTTTCAATATATTGTTTTTACTATTAGGGCTGTCGGACGACGTACTATAAGAAACCGTGGCTTTATCGCCTTCCTCTTTTACATCCTTTATCGTTATTGTTATCTTTTTTTGCTCTTTTTTGCTGGAGTCGGAAATCATATTGCTGAGTTGCTGTAACTGGGCTAAAATATTTTTTGTATCCTCCGTTGACACTTTTTTAGCGGCGTCATAGTCCATGTGGTAAAAGTTGGTCAGCCAGGTATTTGCCACTTCTTTCGGGGAATTTTTATTGCAACTTATAACGACAACGGCCGCCAATAACAAAGCGGATAAAGAAAGAAGGATTTTTTTCATACTCTTTTTAGTTTAGGCGGCAAAGGTATTATTTAAATTTAGTTTTCCAAATCATATGTGCGTGGGCATTCACGAACAGGTTGTCAATGCCCACAAATGTGCAGCCCAATACCGTTGTAGGCCGGATATATGCGGGGTCATGCGTAGCCTTATTTACTGCTTTATATACAAATTCTGCACAGTATAGTTTGTCATCTGTTTTAAGGTCAAACTTCATATCGAACTTTGGCCGTTCCTTGTAATATTGTCCTACCACCTGCCTCAATGTGTTCACCTTATCGTCGTCATAATCGTACCTTACCACAGCCAAACCATCGTTGTGCAGCGGGGAAAAGAAAAAGCCCGCGGAGTCTCTTCGCAACCGTTCATCAGGGTTATCCTCGCCGCCTATGCTGTGATATACAAAAGGGTATCCATGTTCTATCATTACAATGCCGCAATGAGAGTAAGTCTTATCCGTTTGATTCATCTGCGCCAGCAGATAGCTGTCAGCTCCCTTGCCTGTACGCAATACTATGTAGCCCGACTTTAATAATGATATTGCCGTGTCAATGAGGCGCTTATTATAACGGTCTATATCTTGTACTGCAAGACGCTCTGCTTTTTTGTGAATATACCTGCTATGAAATCTATTGATCACCGCCAGTGCAGATATAGCCGCAACAAGGAAAGCGATTAAAAAGATACTTGTTTTTTTCATAGCGCGTATATGCTGACATTTCTGTTGAGCTTTGACGGTTTCATATAGCTACTTATAGCGCAGGCGCGATACCTTCGGCATCGTGGTATTTTCGTTTTTCTTTTCTATAAACATTTGATTCCTTTGGAATCATTTTTCCCGGCTTACATGGGTTCAGCGTTGGAACAGACCTTACACATTAAACCTGAAATGCATCACGTCTCCGTCCTGTACCACGTATTCTTTGCCTTCTATACGCAGCCTGCCATTTTCCCGGCATGCCGCTTCGCTTTTGTACTTTACATAATCCTCATAAGCGATCACTTCCGCCTTTATAAATCCTTTTTCGAAATCAGTGTGAATGACGCTTGCCGCCTGCGGCGCTTTCCAGCCCTTGTGAATGGTCCACGCCCTTACTTCCTGCACGCCGGCGGTAAAGTACGTAGCGAGGTTCAGTAGCTTATATGCAGCCGTAATCAGGCGGTTAAGGCCAGGCTCAGTAAGGCCATACTCGCTGAAGAAGAGCTCTTTATCTTCCTGGCTTTCCAACTCGGTTATCTGCGCCTCGATGGAGTTATTCATTACGATGACCTCGGCGCCCTCGTCTTTTGCTACTTTTATTAATGCATCGGAGTATTTGTTGCCATTGAGCAGTGCAGCCTCGTCCACATTGGCCACATACAGCACCGGCTTATCAGTGAGCAGGAAAATATCTGCTATTGCTTCCCTGTCAGCTCCTTCCAGTTTCAGCCCGCGAACATTCTTTCCTTCGGACAAGTGCTGCTGGCACTGCTGCAGTATTTCGATGGCATGCTTCACTTTTGGGTCACCGGTTTTCACCATTTTCTCCATGCGCTGGAGCTTCTTCTCCACGCTGTCCATATCTTTCAGTTGCAGCTCAGTATCTATTATTTCTTTATCGCTGATTGGGTTTATATCCCCTTCATCGCGCAAAATATTGTCATCCTCAAAGCAGCGGATCACATGTACTATGGCATCTACTTCGCGTATGTTAGCTAGAAACTTATTGCCTAATCCTTCCCCCTTGCTGGCGCCTTTTACGAGTCCGGCAATATCTACAAACTCTATCGTGGTAGGCAGTATGCGTTGGGGCTGCACCAGTTCAGCCAGCTTATTCAGCCGTTCGTCGGGTACGTTCACCTGGCCTATATTTGGCTCTATAGTACAGAAACGGTAATTGGACGCCTGCGCCTTTGCGCTATTGCTTACTGCGTTAAACAATGTTGATTTTCCTACATTGGGTAGCCCCACAATGCCTGCCTGTAATGCCATACACTCTTAAAAATTTGCGCAAAGGTAAGGGGAATGCATAAACTCGCCTATTTGCGGTAATATAAAAATTAAATTACATTTAAATATCGGCGAGCAGCATTAATGCCTGGGCAAACCGTTGCGATCTCATATTATCCATTGCCTCGCTAAGTAAGGCTTTTGCATAAAGAATTTTTCCTTCAAAAGAAGAGATCAGTAAGCTGCCGTTGCCAAGCCGCATGCTTATCTCTTTTAAATCCCCGCTACAGATACCGAAATTCAGTATAGCGCAGGAAGGTTGTGTTTCCAGAGCAAGCTTAAAGATAACCATAGAATGAAGAAGGTAGCAGGCCTGCTTCATTAAAAAGAAACGCGCGCGCTTATGTTCATCGGGAAATGAGCCAAAATATGTAGTTAGGAAAGTTGTTTCCCGGGCTTCGCTGGTAACAAAGGAATTTGCTACTACGGCAAGGTCCACATAACGGTCGTTCTGACATGCTGAGTCCCAGTCAATGACCCATATCTTCCTGCCGTCAAAGAGAATATTGCCGGGATTCAGATCATTGTGGCTCGAGACAATGTCTGTCTCGCCAATAGGGTAGTGGGTGCGGATCTCTGTATAGTAATTGTACAATTCGGTTGCAATGTTTTCCGGCAACAATCCACATGCGGTGAAGTGTTCCATCATGGTGTCCATTGTGTTGAAAAAGTTCATTTTTTTCGGAAATAACGGAGCAGCATGTATGGACTTAATCACAATTGCAAGTTCTCGTATCAGGATATCGGCTGACGGGAATCCCGATCTTAGATTAGTATGCTCAATATAACCCGTGATCATTATCCCGTCTGCCGCATCGGTATAGTATACAGCCGGGGCAACGCCAATACTTGCGGCAATTACTGTACATGCAAAGAGATGGGCAGGATCATTGAACGGGTCTGTTTGCATGATTACCCTCATTACGTAAGCATTTCCGTTATTAGTGAAATAATACACTAATGACGTGGAAAGGCCGCCATTAAGCAGGGCTATTTCTGCGACATCGGTTGTGTTGACGGTGTGCATCAGCGCCCGTTCAACAGCCGATAGTTTTGCTTCAGGGATTATTTCCTGTAAGAAAGTCAAGGGGATTTGTTTGGGTTTTTCAGCTAATATTACCACCAAGCTCAGAAAGTATTTCCGACAGCCCGTTTGTTTTTTTAACCATCTCAGCCGGTATGATTTCCTCAGACAGAAAATCTGCGGTAACCAGCGCCTCCTCAAGTACTGTCTTGCCAGCCGCTGTAAGCATTACATAGCTTACCCTGGCGTCTCTCTGGCTCACTTCTCTTTTCACCATGCCCGTTTTTTCCATGGGCACCAGCATCCGGGTTACGCCCGACGAGGTCAGCCCTATCCTGTCAGCAAGGTCAACGCGGCGCATTTTTTCATCAGGATGCTGTGAGATAAGATACAGGATCATAAAATCGCTGAAACTGATGCCATGTGCGCTGAGCCTGTCAAACCGCCTTGAAAGGAGCGCATTTACTTTAGCGAAGTTCATTAATAATTTAAGAGAGTTATTTATTGTTGTCATATTATTGCATAATACTTGATTATTCAAGTATTATGCAAATGTAATCAAATTTTGTTAACAACAAAGATTTTTTCATTGGTCGTTTCATCTGAAACTGACGCTGTGTTCGGTTATTAATTGCAATTATAATTTCGTTTTATGTTCTTAACGAAACCCAGTCCGACCGCGAAAATGGCACAGACAGGTTTTCTATCTAAAATTTTATCGAACTGATGTTATTATATTATTTTGTCAGCAGTCTGTAATCACAGGACTTTTCCGTAATGAATGAATGGAGCAGCTTTTTCACAGCTATTGTTAGCGCCGCCGCTGCGCTTGCCGGGCTTATCTTTGTTGGGGTCTCCTTTAACCTTACCCGGATATTATCTATATCCAAGCTGCCGGACAGGGCATTGGAATCGCTGATACTATTGGTTACTGTATTAGTTATATCTGCTTTGTGCCTTGTGCCTGATCAGCCCGCGAATGCAACGGGCATTGAGATACTGGTTATCGGTTTCCTTAGCTGGTGCATTACC
>Ga0206890_1219_pt1 | contig 16566 bp, 8 predicted proteins | sample Alteio_BWOrgHeat_58_FD_152960 | JGI IMG/M metagenome (GOLD analysis project Ga0206890, IMG submission 152960) | Enriched cells from forest soil in Barre Woods Harvard Forest LTER site, Petersham, Massachusetts, United States - Alteio_BWOrgHeat_Nextera6 ... | reverse complement strand
CGCCGCAGGAATTAGCGGCCGACAGTAAAGTGCAGCTATATGGCAGTACCCAAACCGTTGACTTGCGTGGTGGCTGGTGCGATGCCTCGGGCGATGTAAGTAAATATTTTTCGCACCTGGCTTATGCTAATTTTATGTCGCCACAGCAAATTCCGCTGGTTACGTGGTCGTTGGTGAATACTACAGAAACAGTGCCCAAACTGCTTATTAAATGCGGTGTAAAAGATTCAATAACCGACGAAGCCTTGTGGGGAGCCGACTACTTAATGCGTTCGCTGTCAAAAGAAGGATATTTTTACATGACTGTTTTTAGCTATTTTAATAAAGACCCCAATGCACGGAGGGTGGTTGGTTTACATGCCAATAGTGTTACCACTACCGAATATCAATCCGCTTTCCGCGAGGGTGGGGGTATGGCCATAGCTGCGCTGGCACGTATTTCGGGGTGGAAAAAGAATGGATCGTTTACATCCGGGCAATACCTTGATGCCGCGAAAGGAGCCTTTGCTCACCTATTGGTTAATAATTTGAAATACGACGACGATGGAAAGGAAAATATTATTGATGATTATTGCGCGTTAATGGCTGCTACCGAACTTTGGATAAGAACCGATAGCTCACTTTACCGGGAGGAAGCGCGAAAGCGGGCACATAATTTAACAAGCCGGATAACCGTACGTGGGTATTTTCGCGCCGATGATGCCAACCGCCCATTTTGGCATGCATCAGATGCGGGCCTGCCCGTTATTGCGCTGTGCAGGTATTTGAAAAAAGAAGTTGATCCACTATATCGCGACACCGCTTTACTCACTATAAAAAAGGCACTCGATTATAATTTGCACGTTACTAATGAAGTGGACAACCCCTTTGGCTATGCGCGTCAATCTTTTAGTTTTAAAGGGAAAGTTAAAAATGGATTCTTTATTCCGCATGAAAACGAAACAGGTTGGTGGTGGCAGGGCGAAAACGCACGTTTAGCTTCGCTGGCAACTGCCGCCATTGTGGGTGGCCGGTTAATTTACCCTAACGGGAATAACTCAAAGGCTATTGATTCATTAAATACTTTTGCCGCAAGGCAACTATCATGGATATTGGGCTGTAACCCGTATGCTATGTGTTTTATGTACCAATTCGGTAAAAATAATGTGCCCTATATGCATTCCAATTTTGGGCATGGCAGCGAAAAAGGAGGAATATCAAACGGTATAACCGGTAAAGATGGCAATGCCGATGGCAGCGGTATTGACTTTAAAACTAATGCCGAAGGGAATGAATGGCGCTGGACCGAACAATGGATACCACATGCCGCCTGGTTTTTACAGGCCATTACTGCTTTATCCCAGCAGTAGATCAAAACTATTTGTGAATAAAAAAATCCCCGCATAAATTTACTTAGGTAAGTTTTTGTTTTATATTTGGTAGGAAGCTGTAAAGTATGCTAAATAACCAATAGCAAAAACTGATGATAACAATTAAGTTTTGATCAAAGCGCCACCAACTTTTATAATTATTTCGCGAAAAACAAAAGGCTTTTAGCAAACGCAATACTTTTGTATATTGGATGCAACCCCTATTTTATATTTTTAGGCCATAGCTAATGGTAATGGCTGTTATATTAATACCTGGTAATTAATAAAATATGATAAAACTTTACCCATGTTAATGTTAGGCGGTTTAAAAAGAATTGGGAGGGGCGCCGTTATAAAAAGCTTTTTTGCGGTACTGATAATAGTGCTTTTTAGCAATTACGCCAGGAGCCAGGATGTAGTAAAAATTGATGATAAAGTACCTCAGCACATGTTCTCGTATGGCGAAATTGAATCGCTGCCCGACCCTAACAATAACATAACATTTGCCGACGTACAGAAACCGGAGTTTAGTGCCAGGTTTAAAAAATCAACAACCTTTACACCTAAGTACTATAACATCAAATCCTACTTTTGGTATAAATTTAAAATAAAAGAGTCAACCAAATCAAAAAGGCATTGGCTGTTGGAGTTTTTTGACCAAACGCTTAATGATATAGTGCTTTACGTTCCGGATACTAATCATACCTTTCGCGTTTATAAATACGGGTATAAGTATGATTTTGCCCAGCGGGAGTACAAGCATAAAAATTTTACACTCGATTTAAGTAATAAGTCAGATACTGTAGCCACCTACTATGTAAAAATAAAAGCCACGCAGGCGGCCAATGTGCTTATTGTATTGAGGGATATACATTGGTTTATTGAGTATGCGCTAAGCGAGTACCTCATATTCGGATTGTTTTTTGGGATGATCCTGATATTTAGCTTGTATAACTTTTTAATGTTTATTGCCGTAAGGCAAAGTCGTTATTTATATTACGTTTTATATAATTTAAGTGTTGGTTTTTATGAAATGTGCCAGGATGGGATAGCCTTCCAGTATTTATGGCCCAATACACCTTTTCTTAATCAATACTCGGTGGGTACCGCGGTGTTTTTGAGCAGTATTTTCGGCCTGCTTTTTACTTCTAACTTTCTTTATTTAAAAACCAAGGCGCCCCGGCTCTATAAAGTGATCATTGCGTTAATTGTATTAAGGTGCCTGTACTTTATTGGCTGTTTAATAGATCAGCGGCTGTTTACTTATAAGATACTTGAATTTATACCACTTGTATTTGCCTTTTATGCGGGTTGTTATATTTTGAAGAAGGGCTTTAAGGCGGCGCGTTTTTTTGTGGCCGGGTATGCGTTTTTGCTCATTGGTTTTACAGTAAGGATATTACTGTTTTTTGATGTTATATGGGTGCCTTATAGCGTTGCAACACATTATAGCTTAAGCTTTTGCTTTGTAATTGAAATGGTATTGGTGTCGTTCGCTATTGGCGATAGCATAAGGCATTTGCGCCGTAAAAAAGATAATGTGCAAAAGCGCATGATACAACAGCTGCAAATAAACCACGAACTTAAAGATACGCTGAACAATGAGTTAAGCAACCTGGTTGAACAACGCACCAAAGAACTGCATGACATGAATATTTTGCTGCAGGAACAGGCCGAAAGTATTTCAAATCTCAATAGCCTGCTCGAAATTGATAACCAGGAGTTACAGGTAAATATTGATAAGGTGACCAGGGCCAGGGTAATGTCGCTTGAAGTTGATTTTGATGAATTTAGTAAAATATACCCCGACCGTGAAACCTGCTTTAAGTATCTTTCTGAACTTAAATGGGAAAATGGATATAGCTGCCGCAAATGTGGAAATACTAATTACCTATCTGGCCATTTGCCCTATAGCAGGCGGTGTACAAAATGCCGTTATGAAGAGTCGGTGATCGCGTACACTATTTTTCAAAATACAAAGATCCCAATTACCAAAAGCTTTTATATGCTGTTCCTTATTTACTCATCAAAAGGCAGTATCACCTCCAATAAGCTTTCGGAGATACTGGAGATACGCCAAAGCACATGCTGGTCATACCGCGATAAGATCAAAAAGGTAATGGAAGACCGTAAAAAAGAGTTGAAAAATGCCGGAACAGAGGGTTGGAGTAAGCTTGTTTTAGAATAATTTACGCGCTTAGCTACCCGCCTTAAATTTCAATGCACTAAAACACATCGGATTTTTATCGCCAATAACTCATGATTTTACCTTTTATTGCTTGTCTTCAAAAAAAAAGTAAAAAAAAGTAAAAAAAAATGATTGCGATGTAACCGTATAAATAATTTTTACCGCTAACATTGCATAGGCTAATTATCCCCCACAACGCATTTGAAGTTATATTAATAAGGGTAGTACTTAACCGTATTAGAAATTTTAAAACCTGCATCCACGTGCTAAAAACGCAGTTTTTGCTATTGTTTTTTTAATAAAATGTGCGTTACATTTACATCACCAATTAACCCAACCAGTTAAAAAAACCATGATGAAATTTAGCTCAACAGCCTAACGCCTGGTGATTGTTTATTACACAATCATCCCGCCGGGGTAACCAACCATCCGGCTAAAAAATTAACCTCAAATTATTTAGTTACTAACTTTTTAAAACAGTAGTATGGAGAAAATTTATACACAATCAATTTTTAAGACCTGTAAATCCTTATCAAAACTCGCGCTCATCGCCGTTTTGATAGTATTATCCGGTGCATCACTTTTTGCTCAAAGTGCACTCATAAAAATTACAGGTACAGTTAAAGACTCTAAAGGCGAAGCGCTTATTGGAGTGAACGTTTTACTAAAAGGCACCAAAGTTGGGGCCGCTACGGATATAGACGGAAAATTCTCTATAAACGTGCCCGATACGAAAGCAGTTTTGGTAGTCAGTTATATTGGCTTTACAGCTAAAGAAGTTGCTGTAGGGAGCCAGAAAGTAATAAATGTTGTTTTAACTGAAAACGAATCGAGCCTAAATGAAGTAGTTGTTACAGGCTATGGCCAAACCGTGAAAAAGAGCGATTTGGTTGGATCAATAAGCAGCGTAAGTGCCAAACAACTAAAAGAACGTCAACCCACAAGTCTTGCAGATGCGTTGGAAGGGCAGATGGCAGGTGTGCAGGCTGTTACTGATGGCGGCGACCCGTTATCACCCGGTACAGTACAAATACGTGGTATGTCGTCATTAAATAGCGGCAACGGCCCCTTGTATGTTATTGACGGTATATTGAATGATGATGCCAGTTTTATAAACCCACAGGATATCGCCAGCATTGAAGTATTGAAAGATGCAGCGTCTTCGGCCATTTATGGTGTGCGTGGCGCCAACGGTGTTATTTTAATTACAACAAAACAAGGCCAGGATGGTAAAGCCCGTCTTAATGTAAATTATTATCACCTTTTTGGCAAGTTAGCACATAAGCTGCAAACAACTTCGGCCAGGGACCTTACTTACTATCGCCGGGTTGAAAATGGTGGTGCCGGTACCGGCGCAGCCGTGAACCCCGATTCAGTAAGTACATTTGACAATAAGGATAATGATTACCAGGATTTGCTGTACCGTACAGGGAATAAAGACAATATTAACCTTAGTGTGGCCGGTGGCCAAAAGGGCTTGTTGTATTACGGTAGCTTAAACTATACTAATGATAACTCTATCATCATTAACAGTTATGCAAAAACATTTACAACGCTGTTTAATGTTGATTACCAGGCTACAGACCGCGTTAAAATCACCAATCACATTTCGGTAAATTATATAACCGGTAATTCGGTTGATGTGGGTAATACGGCAAGTACCGTGTTTCAACGAAATCCGTGGGTGTCATTATACCGGCCCGATGGTTCGCTGGCGGGTTATGTTGAATCAAAAAGGAATCCGGTAGCTTATGCGCTGTTGGGCGAAAACGTTCCAACAACCTACACCATACAGGATGACCTCGTTGGAAGCTACCAGATAACCAATGATCTGCGCTTTACTGCTTCGGGCAGTGCAAGGCTTGATGATATGAACCGCCAAACTTTTATACCCACGTCTATCACTTCCGGAGCTTTAGGGCCAGATAGCGGCACTTCATACGTTGACAACAAATTATTATATGACCTGCAGGCGTTTTTTAACTATAGCAAAACTATTAACAAGGACCATAATATAACCGCAGTTGCAGGTTTTAGCCGCGACCGTCATAATGATAATGGTTATAACCTTGCGCTTCAAAATTATTTAAGTGAGTCTATCCGTGTATCAAGTGTTGCCACATTGGTTAATACAGGTATAAACAGTACAGCAACTTACAGTTCAACCGAATCTCTTTTTGCACGTGCGCAATACTCTTATAAAGACAGGTATATTATTAACGGTACATTCCGTCGTGATGGTTCATCAAGATTTGGTGATCAAAATAAATGGGGCGATTTTGGCGCCGGAGGTTTTGCGTGGCGCTTTTCGCAGGAACATTTTATGGATTGGGCTAAAAAATACATTGATGATGCCAAATTCAGGTATAGTGTTGGTGTGCTTGGGAATGACAACCTGACCGATTTTGGTTATTCAACTCTGCTTAATTTTGGTGTAGGTACTGTTGCAACAAACAGCGGTTCATACAATGGCCAAAACGCGGCTTACGTAAGCCCTAACCTGGGTAACCCAACCTTGCGCTGGGAAAAAACCACCATCCAAAATTTTGGTCTTGATTTGACCATGTTTGGCGGCAGGTTGGTGATAACACCCGAATATTATATTAAATTAACCAATGGCCTGTTATCATCACAAATTTTGCCCGAAGAAACAGGTTTAAAATCAGGTGCTATCAACTTAGGTAATATTTCAAACCGTGGGTTTGAACTTACCATAAACGCTACACCAATAAGCAGCAAAAACTTTTCATGGAACTTGAATGGTAACATTACCTTTCAAAACGCGGGCCTAATAACTTATCTTAACCCTACCGCTACTGCTATACAGGGTTCGTATTTGATTAAACAAGGCGGCCATATTGGTGATTTTTACCTGCTTAAAAACCTTGGGGTTTACAGGTGGGACGTATCTAACGAATATGATACCCAGGGTAACAGGCTTACCCCGGTTGGTGTTAACGCCGCAGGTACAACAGCTACAGGTTACACCGAAGCTAACGGAACGCCATATACCGGCACCATGCACCAGTTAACCCGTAACGGCAAGATATTAAACGGCGGCAGTACAATATGGCAGGATACTAATAATGATGGTGTGATTGATGAAAATGACCGCCAGGTTTTAGGCAACGCTATACCAAAAATACTTTTCGGTGTAAATAACTATGTTACCTACAAACATTGGACAATCAATTTCTTATTCAACGCAGCATTTGGCAATAAGGTTTATAACTCAATTGCTAACGGGTTGAACGTTGAATCATCAAACTACACCCCTCCAACTGTTGCGGCAATTTATCATTCATGGATACACCCTGGCGATATTGCCATATATCCTAACATGAGCGGGGCCGTTAAAGATACTTATGGCTCTATTGCAAACGGCGAAAATAGTTTGTACCTTGAAAATGGATCGTTTATCAGGCTTTCAAGTGTTAAATTATCATACAACCTGCCGGCGACGCTTCTTTCAAAAATAAGCGCAAGGACATTTAACCTTTATGCTTATGGTAATAACCTGCTTACCTGGACTAATTACAGCTGGTATGATCCTGAATTTACAACAACCAACCCGCTGCAGCCTGGTTTTGACAGTGGCAAATACCCGCGCAGGAGGGAAGCTGGTTTAGGTATAAATATTGGGTTTTAATTAACATAAAAATATTAGAGATGAAAATGAAAAGAATTTTAATTATTGCCACACTGTTTATCATAGCTATAGGCATTGGCAGTTGTAAAAAAGATATAACGCTTACGCCGGCAAGTGGTGTAACGATAAATAATTATTTTAAAAACGCGAATGATATAACAGCCAGCTTAGCCGGTATTTATTCTGCTTTCCAGGAAGAAATGGAAGGGTCAGGAAGCACCAGCGATGAAGGATATGGTGGCAGGTATAACTATTGGGGCGATGTACGCGGTGATGCTTTCAAAGGATCAACCTATGCAACCTATAGCGTAAATGAAATGGCCACCAATACTTTAGAGTTTGCTAACGCCTCAACAGATTGGGCGGGTTTATATAAAGTTATCAGCCGTACTAACCTTGCCATTCAATATTACCCGCAAGTGCCGGCTACTGATCCTAACGTTACACAAACAATTTTAAATAATTCGTTATCGCAGGCTTATGCTATGCGTGCCGAAAGCTATTTTTATATTGTAAGGCTTTGGGGCGATGCACCTGAATGGACAACTGCTTACCTTGACATTACACAGTCGGGCAGTAAGGCGCGTACCAAGGCTTTAACCTTAGTTGATTCATTAATTATACCCGATTTGACCAAGGCTTATTCGCTGATTCAAAAAAATCAGACCCCTACTATATGGTATGTTGGCGAAGGCGCTATTTGCGCGATAATGGCTGATGTGTATATGTGGAGGGCCAGTATGACCGGCGGTGGCGGCAATGCTGATTATGCCAATGCAATTACATGGTATAATAAACTTTTTGCAGCCAAAAATGCATTAGGTAATCCATTTGGCGGTGCCGGTGGTACGGGTGCAGCGCCAACTCTTGAAACACAATTGAACTGGAAAAACGTATTCCTCAACCCTACACAATCTGCCGAACCCATCTGGAGTATTTTTTGGGATTATACGGTTAATGGTTGTGCCTGTATCCCTGTTTTTGTTGGCTTAAGCAATAACCCAGTTCAGTTAGATCCAAATTTTCAAAATCAATGGAAAGCGTTGTATAAAACAGATACACGGGTAGCAAAATCCATCGATACTTTAAATACTTTAAACCACATTAACATGTTGTATAAGTATTATAATTTAGTCCCTACCAGTGCAGGTATAACCCCGGTTGCAGGTAACCTTAATTTTAATCCTTATTTGCCAATGTACCGGTTGAGCGATGTGCTTTTAGAATATGCTGAAGCAAGTGCCCAAACAGGTGATTTAGCAACCGCGCTAAGGTTTCTGAATTTAATTCACGTGAGGGCCGGTTATCCCGCAATTACAGCAGCGCAAGTGCCAACCAGTGCCGCAATGATAAATGCCATTTTACAGGAAGATGAATATGAATTGCTGGGCGAAGGTAAACGTTTCTTTCAGTTGATACGCACCAACCATGTGCATACAATTATGGACCCTATATTAAATGTTCGTAATGGTACTACCGACCCAATAACCGGGATAACCACACCTGTAACTACAGGTTTTATTGACGCGCCAAACAGGTATTTATGGCCTTTAAGCCAAAGTGCCCTAAACGCTAACACATTATTAAAACAAAACCCAGGATATTAATTATGAAAAAGATAAATTTTATATCGATAGCGATCATAGTGGCATGCTTGAGTTTTACTACCATGTTTTCGAGCTGCTTAAAACTGCAAAAGGATTTTAACAGGCCAACAAATGTTGACACACTTGACGCGCATATATATACAACCGCATGGGGTTATATTAAGAAAAGGGCTTACGGAAGCGCCACGGATACCATATTTCGCAGGATGTATGATGCCATAATTTATTCGGGTATTGATACCAATGCATATATTCAACCCAACCGTACGTATATATTGTTGTCAAATAGTGAAATAACAACTTCAAAAACAGGGCTATGGGCTACGGTTACCAATAACGGAGTTGCCGGTAAAAGCTGGGCGAGTTATTCAAAAGCTGATGTGAAGAATTACTTGTCATACCTGATAGCGCAAGGTTTATATTCGCATTACGGCCTCAAGTTGGCAGATGTCACCTTTACAACACTCGCGCCTGCCGGGGCATACACTACAAACCCGGTTACGTTTAAATTTACGGGTACTTTTATAACACTTGCTTCAAATCCAAATTCAACGATGGTTGCGCATGTTTCTAATGCAAATACGGTAACCAGTCAGCTTGATTATCCAATTGTAATTAATGACGCGATTAATATAACGTCAAGCGATTTAGAGGCCACAAACGGAATTGTCCAGGTTGTTAACTCGGGTAGCAGCGTTGTAACGCCATTTATCCCCTAATAAATTTGCAACGTGTTGTTGCAGCAAAAAAAGTTGCAACAACACGTTTTTATTTAACCACAATTCATTCTTTTAAAAATGCCAATGCAATAAAATACTGCATACGGCTAATGCTATGCCTTTTAAGTTTAAGCTTTTATCAAATGATGTTGCTGTATATAAGATGATTATAACTCAATATTGAAAATAAGTACCGCCTAATATATGTTGCCCAAAAAAATTATACCCCTGTTTTGCCTGCTCAGTATCGGCTGTCATTTGTTTGCTCAACAACGGGCAACTAATGCTGTTGGTATTGAAAAAAAGATAGATGTATTGATGTCAAAAATGACCCTTGATGAAAAGATAGGTCAGCTTAATCAATATACCGGCGATCGTAACGCTACAGGGCCCGTAACAGCAAACAGCACAAAATACCAAGATATAAAGGCCGGCAAGGTAGGGGCTATGCTAAACGTACGGGGCGTGGCTGATACCCGCATGGTTCAGGGTATTGCTATGCAATCGCGCTTAAAAATACCTTTGTTGTTTGGCTTAGATGTTATACATGGTTACCGCACCACTTTCCCTGTACCATTGGCCGAGGCTTCAAGCTGGGATATGGATGCCATTGAGTTATCCGCTCGTACAGCGGCCACCGAAGCTGCGGCATCTGGCATACACTGGACCTTTGCGCCTATGGTTGATATATCCCGCGATCCTCGCTGGGGCAGGGTAATGGAAGGCGCGGGTGAAGATCCGTACCTGGGATCGGCAATTGCCCGCGCACGGGTAAAAGGTTTCCAGGGCAACGGGTTAGGTAGCGAAGACGCGATCATGGCCTGTGTTAAACATTTTGCAGCCTATGGTGCAGTAATGGCAGGGCGCGATTACAATTCTGTTGATATGAGCGACCGTATGTTATGGGAAGTTTATTTACCCCCGTTTAAAGCCGCTCTTGATGCAGGCGCTGCCACTTTTATGAATTCGTTTAACGAGTATAATGGTATCCCGGCTACGGGCAATACGTATTTACAGCGCGATATTTTAAAAGGTAAATGGGGCTTTACCGGTTTTGTAGTAAGCGACTGGGGGTCGATAAGGGAGATGGTGCCGCATGGGTTTGCAAAAAACAATTATGAGGCAGCGCAATATGCTATCATGGCCGGGTCTGATATGGATCTGGAAGGCCACGTTTATATCGACAATCTTAAAAAGCTGGTAGAGGATAAAAAAGTACCGGTTAGTGTAATAGATGATGCAGTACGGCGTGTTTTGCGCAAAAAGTTTGAACTCGGGTTGTTTGACGACCCTTACCGGTTCAGCAACTTTGAAAGAGAGAAAAAAGTATTGGAAGATCCTGCAAATAAATTAGCCGCCCGCTCGGTAGCCGAAAAAAGTATTGTATTGCTTAGAAACAAAGGCGGCCTATTGCCTTTATCAAAAACGGTTAAATCAATTGCTGTTATTGGGCCGCTTGCTAAATCAAATATCGATATGAAAGGCGCATGGAGCGTTCAATGGGACAATGATCATTTTGTTTCATTGTATGAGGGGCTTCAAAGCAAAGTTGATGCAAATACCAGCCTGTTATATGCTAAGGGTTGCGGGATTACTGATACCTCCAGGACGGGTTTTGCTGAAGCTGTTAAAACAGCAGAAAGTGCCGATATAGTAATTGTTGCAGTAGGCGAATCGTATGATATGACGGGAGAGGCAAAAAGCCGTACCAACCTGCATTTACCCGGTGTGCAGGAAAAATTAATAAAAGCGTTAAAGGCCACCGGCAAACCAGTGATTGTGCTGGTAATGGCGGGGCGCCCCTTAATATTTGACTGGACGGCAGGCCACGCGAACGCTATTTTATACACCTGGTGGCTGGGTAGCGAAGCAGGGAATGCAATGGCAAATGTGCTTTTTGGCGATTACAACCCATCCGCGAAACTTCCAATTTCGTTTCCCCGTGCCGAAGGGCAGATACCGGTGTTTTATAGTGCTAAAAATACAGGCCGGCCCGTACGCGATTTGAAGGACCTGGTATATAAATCGGCCTATATTGACTTGCCGAACAGCCCCGAATTTGCATTTGGTTACGGCTTAAGCTATACCTCGTTTTCATTGACAGATCTGAAGCTGAGTAATACAAAGATCACCAAAAACGAAAAAATACAAGTTACCTGTACTTTGAAAAACACAGGTAAATATGCAGGCGCCGAAGTTGTGCAACTATACATTCATGATATGGTTGCCAGTGTAACCCGCCCGGTAAAGGAGTTAAAAGATTTTCAGAAGATATTTTTAGAACCCGGCGAAAGCAGGGAAGTGAGCTTTACAATTGATAAGGAGAAGTTGTCCTTTTATAATCAGAAACTGGAATGGGGAACTGAGCCCGGCGATTTTAGCCTGATGATAGGTAACTCTTCTGATCATATTATGCTCAAAGACAGTTTTGAACTTACCAATTAGATTAACCAAACTACCATCCTCCCAAATGAAAAAAGTAATTTTACTGATTTTTGTCCTTGCCGTTACAACTATTAAAGCAAGCGCTCAATATGTAAGTTTATCTGATGACGAATTTACAAAACTGAAAACACTCATTAATAATGACGTGGCTGCTAAAGCTGCTTATGAACCATTTAAAAACCAGGCGAATAAAGCTTTAACCGAAACGCCTGATCCGATAGAAAGAATTACATCTGAAGGTAAACTTGCAGGCGACCCCGATAAAATAAAAAGCTTGATAGCTGTTGAGGATGGTGATAAAATTTACGCGCTGGCACTGGCATATAAAATTGATAACAACAGGGTCTGTTTAGACAAAGTTGCCGAATATCTGCAGGCCTGGGCAAAGGTAAACAGGTCAACCGGCGACCCGATTGATGAAACAAAACTGGAGAGCCTGGTTACCGGTTATGATATGGTGCGTAATGATGTTAGTGCGGATGTTAGGAAACACGTTGATAGCTGGCTGCGGGACATAGCCGATGGCGAATTGAATAGTAAATATAGTGTACCTGGAAAAGGGACAGCTAACAATAACTGGAATTCGCACCGTATAAAAGTTATAACGATGATTGCCTACACGCTGCATAATGAGGCATACAGTAAAATCATTCAGCAGCTGTTAACCAGGCAAATTGCCATTAATTTATATGCCGATGGTTCGGGTTATGATTTTGAAGAACGGGATGCCTTGCATTATCATATCTATACACTTGAGCCATTGATTACAGCAGCTACTATAATTTACAGGGCAACCGGTAAAGATTATTTTAACTACGAGTCTGAAAAAGGCTCGTCTATAAAAAAATCAATTGACTTTTTAGTGCCGTTTGTTACTGGCGAAAAAACACATGGCGAGTTTTTAAACAGCAAAACCCCTTTTGACAGGGCCCGCGCAAAAAACAATGAAAAAGATTACCAGCCCGGCGCTAAATTTAAACCTTTAAGTGGGGTGCATGTTTTAGAACAGGCCGCGTACTTTAACCCTAAATACTTTGCAGTGGTACAGCAGGTAGCATCGGCGGGCGGCAATCATAATAATGACTGGGAATTGATATTAAATAAAGTTAGAAAGCCAATAGCGCTGAATTAGATTAATTGTACAAATAGTACATTTGGGCTTTAATTTTTGAAGAACATGATAAATATAAAACACCTAAAAATTCAATTTGCAATAACAGCTGTTTTGCTGGCTTTAACTATGCCGGTATTTGCTCAAAAAGTTGATATAGCCAAACAGTTTAAATACGCTGAAGAGCAAACTACCAATATGCTTGAAGCGCTTAAAACAGCTGATACCAGTAAAGGATTGGTATCGCCGCGCACCTTTGAGGGTGGGAAACTAAAATTAGTTAGGTCAAATGATTGGACAAGCGGGTTCTTCCCCGGAATATTATGGTTTTTATACGATTATACCAAAGATGAAAAATGGCTGAAACAGGCGCAAATTTTTACCGCTAAAATAGCTAAGGAGCAATACAATACAACCACGCACGATTTAGGTTTTATGATCTATTGCAGCTTTGGTAACGGCTACCGATTAACCAAAGATGAAAACTATAAAAAAACCATTATACAGGCAGCCCGGTCATTAAGTACCCGCTTTAACGCCAAAGCCGGCGTTATACGCTCATGGGATCATAATAAAGACAAGTGGAAATACCCGGTAATTATTGATAACATGATGAATTTGGAGTTGCTTTTCGAAGCTACCAAACTCACCGGCGATTCGTCATTTTATAAAATAGCGGTATCGCACGCTAATCATACAATGATCAATCATTACAGGCCAAACTATAGTTCATACCATGTAGTTGATTATGACCCCGAAACCGGGAAAGTGATCAAAAAAAATACGGCCCAGGGTTATAGTGATGAGTCGGCATGGGCAAGGGGGCAGGCATGGGGGTTATATGGTTATACGATGTGTTACCGCGAAACCGGCGATAAACGATATTTAGCCCAGGCGCAAAATATCGCTAAATTCATCTTTAATAATCCAACCCTTCCAAAAGACCTTATTCCGTACTGGGATTATGATGATCCGGCTATCCCGAATGTATCTCGCGATGTATCTGCCGCGGCAATTATGTCTTCGGCTTTATATGAACTATCAACCTATAGTAAAGGGAACGATTATAAAGAAAAAGCGAATACCATATTAGCTAATTTAAGTAATGATTACAAAGCGCCGCTAAATACCAACGGCGACTTTATTTTACTGCACAGCACAGGCAACAAACCCGGCAAAAGCGAAATTGATGTACCAATTAACTACGCCGACTACTATTACCTTGAAGCCTTGTTAAGAAGCAGAAAATTTGTTAAAAATTAAACAAGTTGGCCTCTCGCAGAAGTTTTATAAAAACGTCCGCCATAGCGGGAACCGGTCTTTTGGGCGGCCTGTATGTTACTGATGCATTAGGCTTTCAACAGCAATCACATGCTGACCTTTATCAGTTAAGCTCTTCATTATTAAAACAATGGGCTGCCGGGTTGATCAATTTGCAAATTACCGATAGCGGCCGGGTCAATGATTATGGTGGTATTTGGTGCCCGGCAGATAAAGCGGTACATGGGAGGGTAGGCGATACTATTTACCCGTTTTTTTACCTCGCCGCCAAAACAAATAACAGCAAATACATTGATGCTTCGGTATTATTATACCGATGGATGGAAAACCGGGTAAGCCAGCCGGATGGGTCGTGGTTAAACGAACCGGTTAAAGGTTCATGGAAAGGTACTACCGTATTCGCTGCCATAGCGTTGGCCGAGGCTGTGAAAAACCATGGCGCGTTAATGGATACGCAGTTTAAGAACGATGTAACAGCCCGGCTAAAAAAAGCAGGCGACTATATATACAATAACTTTTCGCTTGAATATGGTAATATCAATTACCCGGTAACCGCTTCGTACGGCTTATCGCTATTGGGCGAATTACTGGATGTGCCCCAATTTAAGGTAAAGGGAAAAGAATTGGCGCACCAGGGCTTGCAGCTGGTAACCAAAAAGGACGCTCTTTTATCGGGCGAGGGTGGCCCATTATACAAGGCCAGTAAAAAGGGTTGCTTTTCTGTCGATCTGGGTTATAATGTTGAAGAGTCATTACCGGCGCTGGTGCTTTACGGTTTGTTGACCAAGGATGAAGAAGTGCTTGAGGCCGTCACCAGACTTATGCAGACTCACATGGAGTTCATGTTGCCAGATGGTGCCTGGGACAACAGTTGGGGCACTCGAAACTACAAATGGACCTATTGGGGCAGCCGCACCTCTGATGGTTGCCAGTCGGCTTACGCTTTAATGGCAAACCGCGACGCGAGGTTTTATAAAGTGGCGCTTAAAAATACCCAGCTGATGCAGCAATGCACCAAAGATGGGTTGTTGTATGGCGGTCCGCATTATATAGCGCACCGGGTAACGCCATGCGTTCACCATACCTTTTCGCATATTAAAGCTTTAACCAACATATTGGAATATGGCGACCCCACAACAAAAGTAAACGCTGATAAACTGACCCTGCCGCGCGAGGAAAGCTATGGCAGTCGGTTCTTTACAGACATTCAAACCTGGCTTATAGCAAAAGGAAACTACCGCGCCACCATTACCGGGTACGACAGAGAATATAAAGACACCAAAAACGGCCATGCAACCGGCGGGGCGCTCACTATGCTTTGGCATCAAAAAACGGGGCCGCTAATGGTTGCAAGTATGAACGAATATCAGTTATTTGAAGCCGGCAATATGCAGCCTGATACCGACCCTTTTTCAATGTCGTTAACTCCACGCATTGAGTTGAAGATAAACGGCCTGCTTTATATGAACATCAGCGACCTGGGCGCTATTATTGAAACCCAAAACGAAGGCGATAAGTTAACAGTTAGCACTAAGTCAAAACTGGTTGATAAAAATCAGCAAAGCCCGGCTTCCGGCGAGATAAATTGCGAGGTATCCTATAGCTTCACCAATGAAAAAGTGACCCTGAAGTTTAGCTATGATAAAACCATACATGCCGACAAGATCAAAATTATATTTCCTGTAATAGCTAAAGCTACGGAGAAGATAGGTGTTATAGCCAGCAATAAACTAAATATCCACAAAGATTCGGCATTGGTAAAGGTTTCAGCAAATCATCCAATCGTCCAATTGTCATCAAACAATGGCCGGGTATTTAATTTTGTACCGGGCTATGAAGCCATTCCTTTTTTCATTGCTCAAAACCAGGCGGCTATTGAGCTGGAAGTTTTACCCGGCGTTAATTCGCGGCGTGTTTTTTCGCGGTTCCCAGCCATACCAGGCCATCAATAATAAACTGTCGCTGCATCTCGCTGCCAAAAGTTGACGATAACGTTTTATTGGTTTTGCCCTCGTAATCCATATCGTTATGCCCCATGTTCATGTAAATCATCTTATAATTTCTGTTTGTCCACGCAACAGGGTAATAGCCGGTATGCCATATTTCCGACTGTTTTGGCCCGTTGCCAAGCGGAAAACTTGTTGAATCAATGGATAGCAGTATATCAATATCCGGGTTTTTACGTAGGTCATTCTCCCACCTGTACCATTCGTTGGG
>Ga0206890_1217_pt1 | contig 16684 bp, 15 predicted proteins | sample Alteio_BWOrgHeat_58_FD_152960 | JGI IMG/M metagenome (GOLD analysis project Ga0206890, IMG submission 152960) | Enriched cells from forest soil in Barre Woods Harvard Forest LTER site, Petersham, Massachusetts, United States - Alteio_BWOrgHeat_Nextera6 ... | reverse complement strand
CATCGCCAAGCATTTTTTTACATGCTATCCATACTTGTTGAAGCAGAAGATAGGCTACTCACAACAACTGCGTCTGTACTGGAAAAAAAAGCAGGCATTGCAGCTTTTGAAAAGTTTAAGTACATCAATACAGTAAATGCCTTAGCCGGCGGCGACGTCACCAAATGGAGCGAAATACTAAGCTTTCCTTACGATCGAATGCTTACCAAACTGCTTCTAAATAAAACCGAATCCGAATATCAAAAACGTTACCAGGAGTTGTTGAATGCACAACGATAGAAAACCGTTTCAAAATGACAATTTATGAATTGGGATAAGATTAAACGACTTCCATTTCTTTTATGGGATGATATTAAGGATTTTGCTTCTTTTTATTATAGCGAAGGGTCGGGATATTTTGATTTGATACTGATTGTTGTAGGAATAACACTTTCCTTTCTACTTCTGTTATACGCGTTTCTACATCGTTAGATTTATAAGTAAAATATCCCGTTACTATAATTGAAATGATGGACATTATTATTGCTGCTCTACCCAATGAACGAGAACCTTTGTTTGTCTTTTTTTGCTCCATGAAATCATGCCCAAAGGGTTGAATTTCTGCTAATACACGTTTTTCACCTTTTTCATTTTCTTTAAAATAGAAAGATATATGCTGGTTTTCTTGTATTCTCTTTAATAAAATCTGTCCTTCGTCTTTAATAGTTCTTTTTGGAAAATTAGGATTGATTTTAACTATTTTATACATGTATTCTGTCACATCAACCGGTCTATTGACTCCAGCATTATAGAGCTTATTGAGCATTCTTAGGTAAGGATCTCGCCACATCGTAATAAGATTAAGGAAAATAAAAAGCCACTTTGGTTAGTTGCTTAAATCTATGGAATTTATTTGTCTTCTTTTTTACGGCTTTACTTGACTACTTCACCAAAAATCAGTCGTGTATAACCTTCTCAAAAAGTCTTTTAATCTTCAAAAAATAAATAAATGAACAATGATAATGCTAACCTCTAATCTCCAATTAACCAATCTCTAACCCCCATGCCCATACGCAACCAAATTGAAGCGGTAACGCAAACCCTCACCGCCCGGCCCACATTTCTTTACGGCACCGTTAATGAACTCAATTCACTTGCAGACGACGCTTCATCTTTCCCATGCGTCTTTATGTACCCCCTGCAACCTATTGATGTTTCCCCGCAGGTAAATGGCTCTGTAGACAATAAATTCTCAATCTACATGGAGTTCTTATTCAAAACCGAATTCGACCAATACACCTCAGATAACGAAACATATGTCAACCAGGCCCTGCAAATGGCCAACGAATTCATCGTAAGGGCCTCCAAATACCGTGAAGGCGAGGGCCGCTATTTCCGCATCAAAGCCGGCGACAAAGCCAAGTGCCTCCCCGTCTATAACAAATTCGATGTCAACTCAACAGGCGTTAGCTTAACTATAACCCTGGCAACCATGTATTTTGAATCATTTTAAGACCATAGTCCATGGTCGATAGTCCATAGAAAATTAAACATCATTTTGCATCCCTAACTATGGTCTGTGGGCCATCGACTATGGACTAATCCATCAACTAATGAATTATAACCTAACACCCCTTCTCGATTCACTCAAAACAGACCTCATCAACTCCCTGCAGGCAAACGGCAAGGTAGCAACCGGACAAACCATACAGCAGATCACCATTGTTGATAATGGGGATAATGCCAGCCTGCAAATCCCCGGCTACCTGCAGGAGTTGGAGAACGGTCGCGGCCCCACAAGCAAAAATGCCGTTCCCGGCAATCCGCCCATGATCGACCGCATCAAAGCATGGTGCCAGGCCAAAGGCATTCCTGATAAGGCAGCCTGGGCCGTAAAAAAGTCTATAGACAAAAATGGATACAAAGGTACACCCGGTATACTTTCAGAACCATTGGGCGATGCCAACATCGACCTGCGATTGACCCAGCAAATGACCAATATGGCCGATGACATCGCGCAAAACATCGCCGATTCCTTCGATTTAAACTAACCAATACAACCGCTACAACAATTACAACCAATACAACCAACCAATGAGCATTTTAGCATCAATCGTTTATGCCGGCACCTCGGTATCAGGCACCCAAACCAACGGCGCCGTACTGATAGAGCTTCGCGATGCCGTTACCGGGCAGCTTACCAACGGCAACAATATTATCATCACCTATGATTCCAATCTGAATGGTGTTGTTACCACCAATACGGTTACTATTGCCGGGCAGTCGCAGCAGATCTACTATGGTATTTTAGCTGATAGCAACCCATCCGCCCCCTATTTCACTAAATTTCAGGTCGATAATGTAGGCACCGTTCCCGATCAACCGCCTCCGGTTACCAATCAATGCGATCTCAAGCTCAACTTCATCTCAATTGACCAGCCAGAATCTGCCCCCGGCGCATTGGATGCCCAGGTTACCATAAATGCCACCTCCGGTTACCTGCCCATCCAATATAGTAAAGATTTCGGGACAACATACCAATCATCGCCGACCTTCACAGGTCTTGCGGGTGGCATACACGAGTTTCAGGTAAAGGATGCCAATACCTTAGGATGCCAGGCATTAGGCGCGGTCACTGTTCCGGTGCTTACCAGTCTGCTTGCCTCAGACCCATCTGTTGATCTCGGCAACGGCAATATCTCCCGCTGGAGCGCTGCATTTAACCCGGTGGTCTTTACCTATCAGCGTAAAGATTTTGAGGTGACCTTGGTTAATAACGACTCAGCTACAGGAAAAGCTGTGGTCTACCTTAATGGATCAGTAACAGGCATCCTCAATGGCGATATGATTTATATCAACGCAGGTCAATATAAAGGAGTTTTTTCTGTTGGCGGTCAGTATGGTATCAGTTCCTTATTGATCAATATGGCTTATTCTGGTACCGCGACTGGTTTTATTAATATCAACAGGTTAAGGCCATATTACAAGATCATCAGCCAGATCACTTACCAGGATAGCATTACCGGGCAGCAGCAAACCATTCAATCAACCAACAGGCCGGATAATACGGGTTTGGTTAAGGCCGATATTTCCAATTTTCTGCAAAGTCTGCTACAGGCAAAGGACACTAGCGATTTTACACAAGCCAACTTTCGCGACGCTAACCTGAGCGCCAGTTACCAGGTAAAATATGCCGAAACATGGGATGGCAATCCCAACCCCCTCAATTTCATTACGATTGCCGATCCTTATTACGCGGTATACGCCGCCAAACAATTAGGGCAGAAATACGGTGGTAATTTGGCTGCTTATGTACCCTTCGCATCAGTAAGTGATAGCTCACAGTTAGCACAATGGATCACCGATTTCGCCGAGCCAGCATTTTCCAACGGCTATCCATTTGATATCGGCTTTATTTACAGCGAAGCTATCCTCGGCCTCAATATCTATTGCGAACTTACACCACTCGATATCAATCGCAACCCATTGACAGGCGATGCCCAGGCCAATTTTTTATTAAATGAAGATGGCTCATGGCTGCTCAACCAGGATACTTCCAAACTCATTATCTCGGGTCAAACCGTTTCAGATACCACCCTCCCTGCACAATTGGGTTTAAATAGGTTATTGATCAATGACGGCTTTCCTGCAGAAGCCTATTACTTCACTATTGCTTTAAAATATGATGATGAGCATGGCACGCATACTGTCACCCAAACTCAAACCATCCGGATTGATGATGCCGTCGATGAGCGCTCAGTTTACCTCCGCTGGATATGGTTAAGCGGAGCATGGAACTATTATCGCTTTGTTTACAATCAGGAAATTTCGCTCGACGTACAAAACGCTACCATTATCAAAAATTTTGTATCCGATTGGGAAAACCAGGATGGCATCGAAGAAGTGATCGCAAAGGATGCCGGCCAGAAAATGAAGGTGATGGCCGAAGATTTGTCAGTAAACGACATCAAGGGCCTGCAGTCAATCAAGTATTCGCCCAAAGTTCAGATGCTGGTAAATAAAAACCCCGTTAAATGGCAAACCATCGTCATCAACACCGCTACCTACAGCGAATATGAAACACTAAACGGCCAGGCGCCATTCAGCATAACGTTCAATATGCCATCGATAAATATACAAACGCAATAAGCCCCCAACCCCTAAAGGGGAGCAAGGGACTAATCTTAAAATAATTATAAATGAACATTAAAAACTCCCCCTTTAGGGGGCTGGGGGGCTTATGAACCAACTCCAACTCTACATCAACGATCAGCTCGTCGACCTGAACGACGATAGCCCTATCGCGCTTACCTTTCAGATCAATGATCTGGCTGAGGTGAAAAACCAGCAGGGTAATACCAGCAACCGGTTTAAACTTCCGCTCAGCCAGCGCAACCGCCGCATACTGGGTTTTCCTGATGATGTTGCTTTCGCAACCGCCCAGCCCTATCAGCAATACCAGGCAAAGATCATACAGGATGGGCTCGAAATACTCCCTTTCGGTATCGGCGAGATCAACAGTATCGAACAGGATAATATCAACATCACCATACTATCAGGCAACGTCGATTTTTTTGATGCCATTGATGGCAAATTGTATGACATGGGCGATAGCACCAGTCAGTGGAGCAATTTTGGCCAAAATTTGGTTTGGAAACCATACGATCACATATGGAACCTGCAAAATGCCGCCACCTCTCAAAAGAAAACTGATGGATGGATATACCCGGTAATCGACTACGGCTATATCAGCGGTAATGATTTTACCCAGCCTATTGACGTGCACAACCTGCGGCCCGGTTTTTTCATCAAAACGGCTATCGATCTGTTATTGCAATCAGCAGGCTATAAGGGAGCAGGCTCTTTATTGAACGACCCGCTTTACCCCCTGCTCATCTGCCAGTTCAGCAATGGCACCTGGGACCACGGCACCGATTACCAAAATCAGCCCGATACCCGGGGCTGTTCCGTAGGCAACGGCATGAGTATGGTACTCGACCATCCCAACAACGATAACCCTGATGGCGTTCTCAGCTGGAATATCATCACTTCCGACCCCTCACATCAGTTTGCCAATAACACCGCCTATGTGGCAACCCAGCCAAACAGCATATTGGCCACGCTAACACTTCCGCAAGTACGTATGACAGGTAAGATAACAGGCAAGCATCCAACCCATTTAACCGTTTATTTTAAAATACATACCGCCTCCGGCGACGTTAACCAGGCCAATTATGATTTCACCTGGGATCTCGGTACATGGGTAAACACCAATGGGGGTAATGGAGGCAACATTGCAGGATATGTCGATATTTTTGATTCTGTTATATCGTTCCAAACCTCTCTTGCAACAGGCGAAAGCATTAGTGTTGGCTACACCTGGCTGGGTGATAACCCCTCATCATTCATCATTTCACCCGGTGCCACTTTCGTGGTGCAGTCACAAAATCAATCTGTCGTCCACCAGCAAACTATCCAGTGCGAGCGCATTTTTCCCGATATCAGCCAAAAGGATTTGCTAAAAGATACCCTGCAGCGATTCGGCATCATTTGTCAAACCGATAATGCCACCAAAACCGTTTTTTTTAATTCGCTTCGCGATATCGTAAACAACATACCTGTCGCAAAGGACTGGACCGCCAAATGCGTCGACCAGGGCAAGCAAGTAGCTTTCCAATTAGGTAATTACGGACAGGTAAATACCATGAAATACAAGGCCGACGATAATGTGCTCCCCGCAGGCTTTGCTGACTCGCAGATAAATATCTCAGATACCACCCTGCAGGCTACAGTCGATCTGTTCGATAGCCAGTTCGCCCCTACCCTCAACCGGCCCTATTTTACCGGCACCATCGCCCAGATCAAAATGATCGACAGCAAATCGGGCACTAATGATTTTACCACGAGTGTATCGCCCCGCATCCTCGTTGATCAAAAAACAAAACTGCCATCAAACAAAACAGTCACTTTCACCGACGGCACACCCAACAACAAGATAGTGGTTAACGACGTGATAAGCACCCCCTACTTTTACAAACCCGATGGCGCCTATAACATTTGTTTCAACGATCAGCCCGGCTTAGCAAACAATATACAACCCGGACTCAAAACCAAATACTATCCCGAGTTTCAAAAGATCCTCACCCAAACCAAGAAAATAACGCGCTACATTATGCTCACCCCGCGCGATATCCTCGAACTTGATCTCATGATCCCCGTATACCTGCAGCAGGACAACGCCTACTTCTACATCAACAAAATAGACAGCTGGCGCAAAGGCCAACCCTGCAAAGTTGAATTGGTAAAACTTGGATAGCAAAATTGTTAAAATAGCACAAATCAAAGCCCTCTCCCTTGGAGAGGGTTGGGTGAGGCAAAATGAAACTAAATTTGCAATTCACAAATCCGCTCTTTATATTTGCTAATATAATTAGCAACCAAACCTTGCACTCATGAAAAAACATTTCTTATTTTCAATACTCTGCTTAATCCCCTTCCTTGCATTCTCACAAAAAAAATCTATTGACGGTTTCTTGGATATATCTTTTGGAAGTGACTCGGCAACTGTAAAGGCAGCGATGACTACCAGAGGCGCGGTAAGAGATACTCAATCTAAGAGAGATCTGTTGGTATACAACAATTTCATCATGAGCGATAGAAAAGTTGCGTATGCCTTTTTCTATTTTCTAAATAACAAGGCTTATGAAGCTTTTTTTGTGTTCACCTCAGACTTTACTGAGAACGATATATTCAGTTATTATGATAACTTTTCTTCTGATATAACAGCGGTTTATGGCAAAGGAGAAATGACTAACAATTTTGTCAATAACAATTCTATCAATCTCCGAAGGCTCAAGGAAGGGAATGCTTCATGTAAAACGGATTGGGTATCAAAAAATAAAAATGCTATTGAACTATCATTTCGTGCCCTCGATCATCAAGATGTGCAAATAATCTTGGATTATCAGGATACCGAACTCTACAACATGATCATAAACAAAAGAAGGTCAGACCTCTGATCAATCTTCATTTAAGTGTTATCATTTTTTAATTTATTATTATGCCATTTGGCATATAAAACACACTATCAAACTCAATTTTTATGGCCGACGATATTAACAAAACAATTTCCATTGATATTGAAGTAAACCCCGACGGGCTTCAACAAATAACCCAGTACCAGGAATCTTTCGATAACCTAAAAACATCCATTAGCAACCTTGGTAAACCATTAACAGACCTGGGAACAAGTATTAGTGCCATTAGTAGTGGCATGAATGACGCGCAGACCTCAGCTAATAAATTAACCGCTGGACTGCAAAAAGTAGGTGAGGCAGGGAAACAGGCAGGTTCAGCAGCAGGACAGGGGCTTGCTGCAGGTACTGGTGCTGGCGTAGCAAAAGCAAAACACGGCCTCGCCAAATTTTTCGGGTATTTTGTACAAATCGAAGCAGCCAAAAGTAATGTGGCTATTGCCAATGCAACAAAAACAAGCACAGTTATTGGTCAGCAAGCTATTGACAGCAGCACAACCACCAACAAAACAATCGCAAAGAACACAGTCGATAGCAATGCGCAAACAAGTGCCGCTGTTGAAAAGGGGGCCACAATACTTCAACAAGCAATAGGAACTAAAATTCTCAGTAGCACTCAGGAAATCTCTGATTCCGCTTACAAGATCACAACAGATTTCATCCAAATGCAAAGCCAGGCCAAACTAAAAGCATTACAGGATGACGAAGCCAAAGCTTTGAGTGTTGCCAATCTTTCGGCTAATCAAAAAGCAGCCATCCAACAGAAATATCAGAAACTGATAAACAATGAGCAGAAGAAAGCCTTCAAAGAAAAGCAGGACGCTGATATTGCCCAAGCTGTAATTAACGGCGCAGTTGCCATTACAAAAGTTACTGCACAGTCAGGCGTTGCCGCACCATTTATGATAGGCGCCGTAATTGCTGAAACAGCTGCGCAGGTTGCTAAGATAGCGGCCCAAAAACCACCTGCTCTCGCCAAAGGCGGTTACTTTATGTCCGATGGCAAAGGTGCCGTATTACCCGGCTACAGCCGCAATGATAACACCAACGCTTACCTCCGCTCTGGTGAGGCTGTGGTGGTATCAGAAGCCATGCGTGACCCGTGGGCACGTAACCTGGTAAGCGCCATCAACGTCGCCTTCGGCGGCCGCGATTTCTCTGTGCCAAACACCTCACGCGGTTATGCCGTTGGGGGTATATTTACCGATGGCGGCAATGCCAACCGCTATTACAATCAGCCAATGAACGACCAGAAGAACCTTGCCAACACCGTAGCCTACCAGATGATCAATAACTTCCCGCCTGTATATGTCGATGTGAAGGATATTAACAACCAACAGAATATTTTGGCGCAAACGGTAAATAGAGTGAATTTATAAAAAATCTCTCTTGCAAGAGATTTAGATGAGATTAAAATAAAATTTACTACTTGGCTGCTGTTATTAAACTAATCATATTTTTAACAGGCGCATTTATATTTGGTAAGCAATCAAAATCTATGTTGTCTGGTGAAACTTCTATTCTTATAGCTGTCATAGCAGATAAAGACAGTTTTTCTAGATCACCAGATGATAGTGCCATTATGATGTCCGTCTGCCAGCAATTATATCCGTTTTTTGTTTCACCGGCAGCAGGAATTGCATCATTAGTTGTCGACAAGGTTAATAAGGTATTATCTGCCAATTTTACGAGTATTGTAGTTCCTGCTGAAATCGAAAATCGGCGGTATTCGTCAGTGGGTAGCTTCACAATAAAATGCAGGGTAACCTGATCTTTATATTTAGCAAAATAAACATTTATCTCTCGCCTTATACCCTGGTTTTCGTTTTTGTAATGGGCTATCATTTGATCTGTTGTAAACAGTGTGGTGTCATTAGTAAACTTATCAATGTAAGGTGTATCCATCGTTTGTGAAAAGCTGATTGCGGGTATTAAAAGCAATGCTGAAACAACTAATATTCCTGCGATTTTTTTAATGTAGGTTTTCATAACTGTAAGGTTAAAAGGTGTTGCAATATAATTTTGATTCATCAAAAACTAAAAGGTTTAGCAAAAAATAAATTGTCACAATATCAATACAAATCATCCCAAAATCTCAATCATGAACATCAAAGTCGCCAACACCCTTTTTGACGATGGTACATTTTCTGAAATGTATAAAGCCGGATTTATTAGCGCTAAGATATTCACCTACCGCGAAATATACCTTTGGGTACAGGCACAGATGAAGACCCGCAGCATCACAAAAAACCAGGCAGTACTTGAGGCCGGCGGTAAATTTGATAAAGACGAACGCACCATATGGCGGGCTTTGAATAGTTTTGGAGACATATGAAGAGTAACTATTGATTTTGTAATCAGGGAAAAGAAGTATTAATACTAGTGATATGATTACCACTAGTAACACTTATATCTTTGGCTACAAGTAGGTCTGACTTGGTTAAACGCATGTAAAGGCCATATATATCCTTGGCTCTACTCATATCATCGTTATCACTTTCGTTATAAAGTTTAGATAAAATAGCATGCCCTTGTTGCGGTTCATTTAATAAAATAAGTACCAAAGCCTTTTGAAGTTCTGTTTGCTTACGTTCTTTATCATTTGCTGGCATAAAAGCGAGTTTACCATCGCAATAGTATAAATAATCTTTGTAATAAGATTTGGCTTGAACGGAATCACCTGTTTGGTCATATGCTTTACCAACAATAAGTTTAATTAGCATATCCTTTGGGGCAAGCCGTATCATCTCTTTACCGGTTACGAGTGCATCCGCATATTTCTGTAAAGAATACTGAATACCAAATTTGTTAAAATAGGCCGTAAGGTAATTACTGTCAATTTTTGTTGCCTTATTTAGTAAAGCGAGTTGCATTCTGCCAAAGCTATCCTTTCCAATACTTGCTTTTAATTGAAATCCTGCTATGGTTCCTTGCATTTTTACGGCAGAATCATTTAACCTTTTCGCTTCAGGATTAAATTTATATTGACCGTGTTTGCAAGAGAAAATGGCAAACGCGAATAATAATAATATTGATCTTTTCATTTGATTTAGGCTAACGGGAATTAAAGATAATGTATCTACTGACAAAACACTGTCACCACTTTAACAAAATAATATTCCGACCTTTGAAATATGCCGATCAGCATAAGATACATTTATCAAATCAGCGCAGAAAAATGGCTTACTGACAAAACACTGTCACCACTTTTATAAAAGCTTCTCCCGATATTTGTATATACCAAAGCCGATAAGCTAAAATCAAAAGAACCCACAGGTTCAAAACCAAACTGCCGGACTTTCGGACTTCCCGACTTCCGGACTAACAAAAACTCACTATTAACAATTCACCACTCACCACAATGAGCTACAAAATTTATTTATATGATACCGATTATGATTGCATAGGCTCCGGCAGCCTGTCATCATCCTATGTACAATGGCAGTTGGAAATTGCAGCCGGCCAGGATGTAGAAGTTCACATCAGTTCAGTAGGCGGCAGCGCATTTGACGCTATCGCTATATATGATCTGCTGAAAAAATACCCCGGCAATGTGACAACCTACATCGATGCGCTGGCTGCTTCCGCTGCCTCTATTGTGGCCATGGGCGGCCAAACCGTGGTGATGAGCAAATATGCCTTGCTCATGATCCACAAACCTATGGTCGATTCCGGCGGCAATGCCGATGAGTTGCTGCAGGATGTACAAATGCTCAATGTAGTTCAATCGCGCCTGGCTCAGATATATATGGACAAAACCGGGTTGGACGGAGTTACAATAAACAGTCTCATCAACTCCGTCACCTGGATGACCGCTGACCAGGCGCTTGATCTCGGCTTTATCGATCAGATAGAAGATTATAACGCCGCCATCACCAATAGCGCCATTATCAAAAAATACACCAGCACAGCTCCCGCAGTTTACCAGCGCTGCATCAATAAAATCTTAAACATAAATAGCAACATGAACATTGAAAACAGAGAACTTATCGACAAAACCACATCCGTTTTGGATAAGATTATGAACTTCTTTAAGAAGGTCGTCAACAAACAAACCATTACCGACAAAGGCACGCTCCACCATGCCGGCGACATTGATGAGGGTACCGAAGTTTACCAGGACGAGGATATGACCACGCCTGCAACAGCCGACACCTACACTACTTCCGCAGGTCAAAAGATCGCCGTTAAAGGTGGGCAGGTACAGCAAATTACTCCCCCGGCAACCGATCCTGATGCAGACCCGGATGCCAATGACGACGATGATGATATGCCTGATAGCTTGTTCGGTATACCAAAAGGCAAAAGCGGCGTACAAAACCGCATAAAATCAATTAAGGCCAAACTACACGCCCAAAACGCCTTATTAACCGAGGCAAAATCAGCCCTTGAAGCTGCCAATACCCGCCTCAACCAAACCCGTGAAGAAGTAAAGAACGAGATCAAATCAGGCTTCACTCCGGAAGGCTCACGCCGTAGCTCCAAAGCCAAAACTGAACCAACACCATTCTTCGCCCCCCAAACCACATTAGCCCAAAACGCAGTTAAAAAAGCAATATCCAAGTAAAGCCCCCTTACCCCCTAAAGGGGGAATTTAAAATCAATTAACAGTATAAATCCTTTCCCTAAAAGTCAAACATTAATCAAAAGCTCCCCCTTTAGGGGGCCGGGGGGCAAAACCTTTTTATGGCTCAATTTACATTCACAAACAACACCTATGCCGGCGAAGCGCTGGCAGGATTTATGGCCAGCACCCTCCTGGAAGCCGACTCGGTAAAACGCGGGCTGCTGACCGTTATTAACGACGTCAAATCGCGCAAGGTAATACTTGATGTTGATGACGACGTAGTATTACAGGACCCATCGGGCATATTTGCCGATCAGGGTACCACCGCCCTGCAAAATGAAAGCTACCTGGACCCGGTAGTATTCGAATTTATGAAACAGGAACAATGGGACAAACTCGTTCAATCATGGGAAGCCCAAAGCCTTAAACCCGGTGCATTCCTGGATTACGAAGGCGTAGTCGACCTGTCCGATTTCATGGTTCAACGCTACTTAACCAAGATACAAATCGCAAACGAACGCTTGTATTGGTTAGGCAAATCAGCTACCAAAGAAGCCGCCTTCACTGCACCATTTACCGGATTATTGCCAACAATTGCAGCCGCATCAGGCGTTTATAAAGTAGGCTTGGGCAAACCAGCTACCTCAATGTCCGCTACCGCAATAAGCGCCACAGGTGTGGTAACTGTATCCGACACCTCCACCCTATCGGATGGTGACGTTGTTACAATCACAGCGGTGACAGGATCTTCTGCCGATACTACCAACGGTGCTCCCGGTATCGCTATTCAGGGGCAGTCATACTTTATCCAGGTAGTAAACTCAACCAGCTTTAAGCTCGTTCGCAACTATAACGAGATCAACACCCGCAAGGCCGCTACATTTACAGGCACTGCAACTGCAGCTACGGTAAGCTATATCAATGCTTCAAACGTATTATCGGTATTAACAAGCGTTTACGCCCAACTTGACCCTGCCGACCGCAGCCAGGATGATTTCAACCTGCAGATTCCATTGCATGTAGGTTATGCCTATGCACAGGCACAGGCCAACAAGGCAATTAACGTATTAAATGCCTTTACCGATCCTAAAAAGATGGATTACCTCGGCGTACCGCTTCAGTTAATGAACCACTGGCAGGCAAACACTATCCTGGGTGCTCGTTCATCCAACCTGTTCTTAGGAGTCGATTTGTTAGGTGATGCTTCTGAACTTTCCACAGTTTACATGAAGCCCTACACCAATGACAACGTAGTACGCATGAAAGCCCGCATGAAAGCCGCTGTAAACTACAAATTCGCTAACGAGATATTCTATTTGTCAGCATAGCTGACTATGAGTGAATTAGTGAATGACTGATTTAGTGAATATGATCTAAACACCATTCACTAATTACTTAAGCAAAATTCACTCAATCACTAATTCAGTAATTCACTAATTAAACACACATGTCAATCTACAATAAAATCAACGCAGGTTTCAGCCTGGGCACAGGCGATCCTGTTACCGCCGGCATCGAGGATGTGATCTACATCTTCAACCAGGGCGATATCACACTTACTTACGATACCACTAATCCGCTCATCATCACCGGTCTTACTGCAGTAAGCAGCGCCAAGGTTTACAAATTCGAAGGCACCAATAACAGCTTTAACACCATGTCCAAGCTGGCCAAAACGTCTGTTGGGCCACGTTATACCGAGGAGATCGACTTTAATATCGCCGGTTTTTCTGTCGAAATTAAAGCACAGTTAATGGCAATGGGCTATGGCCGCGTACAGGCAATTGCAGTAAACAACTACAATTCAAGCGATTCCGCAGTCGAATTATTCGGCGCTGTAAATGGTTTGATATTAACCGATGCCGAACGCAGCGCAGCCGATGAAACAGTGGATGGCGGTTACAAGCTCAAATTAACCAACCCCGATAAGTTAAGGGAACCTTATCCTCCCCGCGCAGTATCCATCGCACCCGAAAGCGGACCCGCAACTTATACCAGCACAATTGCTGCATTAGAAGCGCTGGCGGCATAGGGCCCCCAATCCGCCAACTGGCGGGGAGAATTAATACTGAAACACAATTAAAAAAGAATACATCATGCAATACCATAATAACGTTCAGGTTAACAATTTAACTCCCCCTCCAGGGGGCAAGGGGGGCTCATGAAAACCTATCTACCACAAATAGAACGCCGCATACTCGTAAGGCCCAATCAAACTTTTGGCATATTAAATTATGATCTGGACAATGCCTATCCACAACGCATGCTCGAATTGGTTGCCGCCTCGCCTACAGCAAAGGACTGCTGGAACAAACGTGCCAAGTTCATCGCCGGTAATAGCTTTGAGCAACAAGACTTAGGCAGGCAGGTGATCAACTCAAAAGGGCTCACCATGGCTAAGCTGTTAAAAGCCGTGGCTTCTGATAAAGCTTTGTTTACCGGTTTCGGCATCCACATCAATTACAACGCCAATTGCAAAATAGCCTCTGTGAATTATGTAAAGTTCGAGGATATCCGCATGGGTGATACCGATTGCCCGGATACGGTGGATAAATACGTTCTGTATTCCGATTGGGGCCGCAAAACGTGGAAGAATATCATGCGTAACAAGCTGACCTTCCTTGATCAATACAATCCCGATCCCGAAGTGATCAAACAACAAGTGATTGATGCAGGCGGCTGGGATAATTATAAAGGGCAGCTGTATTACTTTAACCCCGAGGTTGATGATTATCCGCTGATTGAAGCCGACAGCGTTTGGGAGGACTTTGAAACGGAGGCCGGTATCAAAATATTCAATAACCGAGAGGTTAATACCGGCTTCCTCCCGTCAACGATGTTATTTATGCAATCGCGTCGTGAAGAGGCGGATAACAGCCGTCCCGACGGCGACGAGCAGCATTACTATAACGTCCCTTCACAATTGGAAAGGGACCTCGGCACCTTCCAGGGAGCAAAAAGCGCACAAAAGATCATCGTAATTGAATATGAGGACGAAAATTCCAAACCCGAGTTTCAGCCATACTCTATCCAGAACAATGATAAGCTTTTTGAATCGACTGAAAAATCCGTTGAGGCCCGCATCATCAAAGGCTTCTCGATACCAAAGGAACTGATCAATTCAGAAAAAGCATCCGGCTTGAGCAACGGCGGCGAGAAAAAGGAGGCCATCCGCGAATTCAATGACAATACAGCGCCCGATAGGCTTGAACTTTCAGAAATCTTTGCAGAGATATTCGGCAACTTTTATACCGATATCAACCCATCCGGTAACTGGAACATCCTACCTGTCCCAACCATAGTAGCCGACGATAATGCAGGCATCAAAGCGGGCACCAGCATCAACCAATTGCTGCTCTCCGCTATCCCGGCCGAAAACAAGATCGCTATCCTGGTATATGCCTACGGATTTAAACAGGCGGAAGCAGAGGAGATGTGCGGAACAAGCATATAGTTGATAGTTCATGGTTCATAGCAGGAGTAAACCTGTATGAACCAACTATCTGCTATGAACTATCAACCATGAACTATTACCTACAAACAAAATGAACCAAATATATCTGATCGACCAGATCACATTTCAAAACTACGAGGACCTGTCAGTCAACATAAAATCCGACCGCATAAAAGTCTTCGTCAAAAAAGCACAGGAGCTCGACCTGAAACCCTTTTTAGGGCATGCTTTATATTACGACTTTATCCAATACTTCAATACCGACGGCACACTGCAGGATAATACACCTCAACCCTATAAGGACCTGCTAAACGGTTCTGAGTACCTGGATCGTTACGGTCATGTTGTTTTATATGAGGGATTGCTACCGACTTTAGTTTACTTCACCTTTGCCCGTTTTATTGAGGCCGATGCAATACATTACACTGCCACAGGCCCGGTGATCAAGCACCACGATAATGGCGATGCACTATCCCCGCAGGATATCACAAAATTGGTACAGCAGCACCGCAGCGTAGCTAATGCTCATGCCAATGAAGTCGAAAAGTTTTTGCGGGATAACAAGGCCGACTTCCCGCTCTGGCAATACAACGGCAAAAACAGGAGCAGCAGGCAATCCGGTCCGCGCATCCGCAGTATCGATAAAACTATCTTCAACTACCCCGGCGATGATTATGCGGGCAATTATTTACCACTTAATGAACTATTAAACTAATGGCAACCGACAAAAAAATAAGTGATTTGTCCGTCGCCTCTACTATCAACGGCACCGACATTTCGGTATTGGTAAGCGGCGGTACAGATTATCAGTTCGCCTTCTCAACCCTGCTGCAATTTATTGGTTCCGGTTTAACTGTAGGGGCAAATGTATCGTTCGGCACAACACTTCCTCAAAATACAGTGGGTAAGGATGGAGATGTTTTTATCAATACTTCGGCCGGTTCGTTTGCACAAAGGATCTCGGGTACCTGGGCCGTTGTTTATATGCTTCCCTCCTCTTCAGGCACTGCCGACGGTACAGTTTTGTACGCGACGGGCATACCCGGCTCAGGTATTGGGAACAATAACGACACCTACATAGACACCGCCACCGGAATATTCTATAAAAAAGCCTCTGGCGCATGGAGCCAGGTATTTTCGATGCAAACAGGCCCGGCAGGTCCGGCTGGCGCCAATGGCACAAACGGAACAAACGGTATTAATGGTAACACCATTCTTAACGGCGTCTCCGATCCATCTAACCTTTCAACAGGCACCGACGGCGATTTTTATATCAACACCGCCACCTTTGTATTCTTTGGGCCGAAGATGAGCGGAGTATGGCCAACAGGTACCAGTCTCGCAGGCGAGGATGGTGCAACAGGCCCCGCCGGCCCAACGGGAACTACCGGGGCCACAGGTGCTACCGGGTCAACCGGCGCTGCTGGTGCAGATGGGCATGGCGTAGCAACAGGTGGCACAAGCGGGCAGGTATTATCCAAACACAGCAATACCGATTTTGATACCATTTGGATCGATCCGCCTGCTACCGGCGCCGCCGCCCCAGATGGGGTATTAACCGGCTTAGCTTTGTCTATCACGGGTTTGGCTGTAAGCGTAACTGCGGGCACATGGAGAATAGCAAACGTGGTTTATCAAACAACCACAACC
>Ga0206890_1216_pt1 | contig 16717 bp, 12 predicted proteins | sample Alteio_BWOrgHeat_58_FD_152960 | JGI IMG/M metagenome (GOLD analysis project Ga0206890, IMG submission 152960) | Enriched cells from forest soil in Barre Woods Harvard Forest LTER site, Petersham, Massachusetts, United States - Alteio_BWOrgHeat_Nextera6 ... | reverse complement strand
CTGCGGGGTCCATTATTGCTGTATTAATCGCTGCTGGTGCGACTCCTGATCGACTAAATTCTATTTTAAAAGAACTGGATTTTACAAAGTTTGTAAATTACCCAATTCCTTTCGAAAACGTAAAATACCCAACCATACTCAATTTACTTGATATTATTCCGGATTGGGCTAATAAGTATCCTTTTGTAGTTAAACTAAAATATGCAAAGGTAATTAAGTATTTAGGTCTTTATAATTCTTCCTATGTGTTCGATTGGGTTAATGATAATTTGAAAAAAATACTGAACCTAGAGAGAGACGTGGTTTTTTCCGATTTATTAATCCCGACGAGTGTTGTTAGTTGTGATCTTAATACCAGAGCAATAAAAATATGGGATATCGGGTCAAACGAACCTGTTGCTTTTGCAGTACAATGCTCCTGCGCAATGCCAATTTTTTTCCAGCCTGTTTCCTTAAAATATGTAGATGGCGGCCTATTAAGCAATTTGCCAACATTTGTATTTAGTGATAGTCCGGTTTATGATAAAATATTGGCATTTACTTTTGTCCAAAACAAAAACATGGGACAAATCGATGAATTTGAGGCATTTTTTGAAAGTTTAGCAAACACGGCAGTTGATGGTTCTGTGGAAATGCAACTTAAATTCCAAAAAAATATTCATTTTGTTAGAATTGATACTGAGGATATAACATCGACCGATTTTAAGAAAATTAATGCAAAAAACGTCGAACAACTGATAAAAAATGGCCGATCAGCAGCAAGTACTTTTTTTAACGACGAAGACATTAATTTCATTGATTATACTGGATCATATAAGGCAACTGATATTTTTCAAACGTTCAATTTTTTAGTGAATAGTATCAATTATCAAATAACGGAAGTTCTAATATCGGATATACAGACGACTTGGGCATATTCTTTATTTCCATTAATTTTAAAATGGAAAAATGATAATGCTTATATAAAGGTTTTATTGAAAACTAATAGTGATGATGATGATGGTGCATATAGAAGAAGATTATTAGGCGGAATGGGATGTGATTTAGTTGATGTCGAAACGATACCTTTCCGCGGCCTTATTATTAATGCTGACGGCGATTATAAATCGTTTGCAATTATTTACAATACCAATACATCAAATAGTTCAAAATTTTATTCAGGAAATGAAGATAAAGTCGTAATAGATATTTTAAGGAAGGGGTATAATGCTTGCTTTACCAATTTGGCTAATATCCCAGCATTTATACCAAAATTAGATAAAATCAGTTTTGATGAAATTAAAAAATTACTTCCAAATGTACCTCAGTACGCTTCTCCAAAGCTAAATTTTGTTTTAGAAGAAATAGATATTGAAGACGTACTATTTTTATCCAGATACTTGAAGGGATATAAATATAGGCAAATTTCAAGTCTTTTTACTTTATTCGAGGAGAATAGCATTCAGTTATTTGAACCAGTACAGATCAAATTATTAAATAATAAAACTTCAATAATAACTCCACCAATTATTGAACAACATAAAAGTGGTTATTATTTAATTGATGGAAATGCGAGACTTGTTTATGCTTATAAACAGAATATAAAAAACATTAAGGCAATTATCATAAAAGGTGAAAATGAATTGTTGCCAAGTTCTGGGAAATATAAAATCAATCAAATACTTATTACCGACAAAGAAAAAATAGCAAAAGTTCGTTATAATGACTGGGAAAGAGATAGATATAGATACATTGAAAAAGTAATTAGAAACCCAAATAGTTCCTTACTATAAATATTTAAATTAAAAAATGGCCTCTCAACTTTACACGTCAGATATAATAAAGGCATGTCTTACATCAAATAATGAAATTGAATATATACATATTCATCAATTTGAAGATTCAATCCCCCTGCAAAGTCGAATAGAATCACTATCTCCCTTTGAGGAAAAACAAGTTCTTAGCGCAATAAAGACTAAAGAACTATTTTCAATTCCATTCTGGGAATCACTTATGCTTACATTTAATAATAATAAGAATTTTTCAAAAAGGATTTTGGACGCAGTTATTACCCATACTAAAAGAAAAAGGGAGCGTATCAATAAGTATGATTTCATTTCTGAAACAGAAAATATGATTACGATGGATATAAATTTTGCCTTCAATTCTGAGATCATTACTAAATCAAAAAAAAGACTACATCTTCCTCTATTAGATTTTTATATATCCGTTAGCGAAGAGAATCAAAAAGTGGTGGAGTGTATCATCGCGGCATTGAATATGAAAAATGGATACTTATTAATTAGCGGAAAGTCATATCACTTTATTGGTAGTGATTTGATTACTAGGAAAGAACTAATAATAATGTTGAGTTCGGCATTACATTTTGCGCCTATTATTGACAAATCATGGTTGGCTCATCAATTGTTTGAATTGTCATGTTCGTTGCGATTTACGAAGAAATATGGCATTTTACCTTCTCTCATAAAAATAATAGGAAAACCAAGTGAGCTTCAAAAAGAAGCCAATTCTTGATAAACCCTAATATTCTTGCAAAACTCCTTTGTATACTTGACGAAAACTTGTCTGACACCGAAGATGTGCGCAGAAGTTTTTCTGCCCACTTTGCCCTTAGTTTCTCAAAAAATAAAAACCCTATCGTTTGGCGTATCTCCCCCCATACCCCCGCAGCAGTCGATCCCTAATTGCCGAATGTAACGGGATAGTTTACCATGCAGCAGTTTCCATACATCAGCTAAAAATTCCACCGCGCATTGTGGCACCCGCACTGGGTGCTGCGGTGTGAGGAGGCTTATGGTTACTACAACACTGCACGCGCTACCGGGGTGCTAACTGTGTTGTGCAATTCTTATTGTTTGCAAAGGGTATTCAGTGCATGATTTAGCGGGTTGCAAATGCCGGGGAATTTACTAACAGTGCGGGTAAAGGATTATCTTTGACGATACTTCCTAAAAATACAAAACCCGGTCGCATGCAAGCAGCGGCTTGCCGGGAATAACAACACAAAGATAAATAAAAAGGAAATAAAAGCAAAATAAAAGCGAAGCAAAAAAGGAAACAAAAAAACAATTTGCTAACGCATGTATTGGCTAACGATTAAATAATTTAATATCATCAATAGTGACTTACGGACTTGCCACAGGACTACAAACATTGCACCCGCTATCGGGGTGCTAACCGTGTTGTGCAATTCTTACTGCTTGCAACTGGCATTTACCCTGATGCAGCAATAATTAAGCCGTATTAAATCACACAATTTTTCCGCAACACCATTTTTTGAAACCCGCTACCACAGCGCTTTTCCGGCGAAAAGAAAATTTTACTACCCGTAGTAACCCGCATATAAATTGATAAATGCAGACATTTACACAAATACAATTTTCAAATCATCAAATTTTCAAATTGAATACCCATATGTACCGAATTTCGCTAATTACTAAAAAAAATTAATGCCTTTTTTATTTTCGTTTTCAACGTTATGAAATGTTATGAAATGTTATGTTTTTATCACACAATTTTTTCTCATATTTTCAAAAATGCATTAATAACAATGAAAAAATCACTTTGTAATAAAATGTACAGCATTGCAAAAAAATGCCTTTCGCCATTGGTGTTTTCCTCACCCGCTGTAGTTTTTTTCAGAGGAGGGGGACAATTGGACAAGCCTGGGAAAAAGTTTCACTTTTACTCCGATAGCTATCGGAGCCCGGAAATGAGAGGGTCTTTTGGGCTTTTCCCTGGCGAACCCCGATAGCTATCGGGGCTGACGCCGAAGAGGTGTGCAGAAGTTTTCTACCGGACAGGATAACCGGGATATTTGGGGTTTTAAATTACAAATGGCTTTCTGTAAGAGTTCATCACTGAGATGACATAAACTGTCTTTTCACCAATTTCAAAAATGACTACATAGGGAAATGACGGCGTTTGACATCTCTGATCGTAGTTTTACGAATCGAGGAAATAAAGGAATAAAATTGCGGGGACACCGATAGTTTTTGATATGTTCCCAATAGTTCTACCAGGAAACGATCTCCAAGGCCGGGAGTTATACTATCGTAATACTCAATTGCAGCATTTGTTTCTTCCTGCGACCGGATGCTGAAAACCAATTCATATTCTATGTTTACTGCGGTGCGCCTGTATATTCGCTATGGTTTGATCAAGGGTAAAAGTTTTTTCTTTCCCGGAAAGCATGTTGTCCCTGGTTAGTTCCAGCATATCGAGGGTGGCTTCGTCGTAAATTGAAGTGCCCTCAATATCGTTACTCAATAGTGTGTACATCGCCACTACTTTACTCTGATCTGCGTGGTCTATATACTCATGCAGTTTCTCTTTCACTATGTCATAAGTCATAATCCTAAATTATGTTGCAAAATTAGTAAATATTTTGATCGTAGCTTATAGCTTCCTTTGGGTGGGCTTCGGCAGCCTTCCCCGCAACATAAATTTTGAACCCGTTATGCATTATGACATTTGGTTATTAACAATATTTTATTTTTAAAAAGCCAATTTTCTCGTGTAAATCTTTGACTTTTGCTGCCATATTCTATTTTACTTCAATGAGTGTATTCCGATTATCTTTATTCATAGTGTTTTTATTGCTCGCGGGGCCGCGGGTATTTGGGCAAACGGCACAGGACACGACAAAAAAAGCCGGCAGCATAAAGGGGAAGCTGACGGACGGGCAAAACCAGCCGATTGCCTATGCTACCGTTACCCTGCTGCGCACTGACTCCAGCGTTGTAAATGGCGACCTGAGCGGCGATGACGGCTCATTTAAAATATCGCCCACAGGTATGGGCACCTTCCGACTGCGGATACAGGCGCTGGGGATGGCTACCAAGACCATTGACGTAACGATAACGAGCGACGCCCCTGATAAAAACGTGGGAAAAATAAAGATAGCGGCAACCGAAAACATGCTCAAGGAGGAAGTGATAACAGGGGAAAAGCCGATAGTGGAAATGCACCCGGATAAAAAAGTATTTAACGTAGAAAAAAATACCACAACCGCCGGCGGCAGCGCTGCCGATGTGTTGCAAAATGTGCCCGCAGTATCGGTAGATGCTGATGGCAATGTGAGCCTGCGCGGCAAGAGCGATGTGACCATACTGATAGACGGCAAGCCGGCAACCCTGCTGGGCTCGGATGTGGCTTCGGCACTGGAGACGATGCCCGCAGGGAGCATAGAGAGCGTGGAAGTGATTACCAGCCCCGGCGCCAAATATGACGCACAGGGCAGCACGGGCATCATAAACATAGTGACTAAAAAGGACGGGCGGCTGGGCATGAACGGAACGGCGACACTGGGCGTGGGCACGCACGACAAATACAATGGCAACCTGGGCCTGAATGTGAAGAAAGGAAAATGGAATGCTTTTCTGAACAGCAGCTTCCGCCTGCACCCCAACTGGAACAATATCACCACTGACCGATATAATAAAACGCTTACAGAGACACCTCACGACACGACATACCAGAACTACCGTACGCTGGAAAATGCGCCGCGGTCTTTCAACGGCTCTTTCAACTCCATCGGAGCCTCGTTCGACCCGGATAAGTATAACTCCATCACCCTGACCCAGAACATCAATATAATGGCATTCCAGTTTGACGACTACTCCAATTATACTGTTTACAACACAGCCGCGCCTGTGACCACTATAGGCGGAACGCCGTCGTTAGTTGAAGACCGGAACACCACGCAAGCCGGGGGGCCTGTATCGCTCTCTACGGCATTGGACTATAAACATAAATTTAAAAAGAAGGATGAAGAGCTGAGCTTCGACGCGACATTCTCCAATTCTACCATTAAACGCACACAGAATTATAATACCACCATAGATACCAATAATACACAGGTAACACCGAATAAAATAATAACCCTGTACCCGGATATAGTGGAGACAGCGCCGGCATTCAGTGTGAACAATTCAGTGAATATATGGGCGGATTATACCGACCCGCTTACAACAAACGGCAAGCTGAGCCTGGGTTTCAAGTCGCAGCTATACTGGTACAACAGCACTAATACGCCGGTTATTGATTCCGGCACCGGTTATACACCACACCTGGATTCGGCGCTGCTGGCCCATTATGATTATACGCAGCAGATCCATGCCGGCTATGTAAGCTGGAACGACCAGCTTGGCAAGTTCGCCTACCAGGCCGGCCTGCGCCTTGAGGACAATATATACAATGGCAGCGGCAGCGTACCGCAGGATACTACTTTTCACAACCATTATTTAGATCTTTTCCCCTCAGCGATGGTTTCGTATAAACTTACGGATAATGAAAGCGTTTACCTGACTTACAGCCGTCGCACCAACCGGCCGGGCTTTATGCAACTGCTCCCTTTTATTAATCTTGCCAACCCCGGCATGGTGAGTACCGGTAATCCCGGCCTGGTGCCTGAATTTATTAACAATGTGGAGCTCAGCTACAGCAAGACGGATAAGCGGGGCGATAACTTAATATTCAGCGCCTATTATTCTTATAACCAAAACCTGATAGAAACAGTCACCACGCCGATGACGCAAGCCGAGCTGCAGCAATACCATGCTACGTCCAGTTCCGAGCTTTTTTCGCAGCCGGTTAATATCACTTCGGGCACCACTTACGGGCTGGAAGGCACAGGGCATATCCAAATCATAAAACCGTGGGACGCAACGTTCAGCGTCAATTTTTTCCAAAACCAGCTTGTGATTGGTAATACCAACCCGGAGCAAGACCAGTATTTAACGAACAACAGCGGATTTACCTGGTTTGGTAAAATTAATACCAACATTAAGCTGCCATGGAATTTTTCTTACCAGATAAATGCAAATTATACATCGGACCAGGTAGTAGCCGAAGGAACGGCGAAAGCAACGTGGTGGATGGATATGGCCCTGCGTAAAAACCTCTGGAAAAATAAAGCAACGATTATCGCCAACTGCTCGGATGTATTTAAAACGCACCAGTTTATTACCGACTACAGCCTGGCCCAATATTCAGAAACGGTAAACCGCATGAAGGAAACCCGCATAGGCACCCTGACCTTCACTTACCGGTTTGGCAAAACAGATACCGGCAAAAAGCATGGGAAAGGTGATGAAAATAAATTGGCTCCGCCCACTGACGAGGACAGGAGCAATAATCTAAAAGACCGCAATGACAGCGACAATGGCGGCGGACAAGGCGGTGGCGGAAATGGCGGCCAGGGAGGAGGATCAGGCAGTGGTGGTGGCGCAGGCGGCGGGCACGGAACTTCTCATTAAGGAACACAGAATAATGCAGAAAATAATCCAGGCATTTAACTACTCCGCATTGGCGGGGTTTTTATTTTGATGCTGGGTTGCGTTTATATCTTTTTCCGCCTGTGCAAATTTATCCCGCAGGCGATTGAGCGTTACTTCGCTGCCTGCAATCAATGTTTCGAGGTGGGCGCGCAGCTCTGCGGCTTTTTTACCGGGGGTAATGTCTTGTATGGCCTGATGAAAATCAGCCAGTTTTTCTTCTTCTTCTTTTATGTCGGCCTGTAGCTTTACGATGAGGCCTTTGGCTTGCGCTGCGCGTACCTCTTTTTGCTGCTCAACATATTGTTTTTGCTGCTCGCGGTTGGCATCTTTACGGGCGAAAAAATATTTGCGGGCGGCGTTAAACTCTTCCCACATTTTATCGGAATGGGACCGCGCCACAGGGCCTATTTTTTTCCAATCTTCGATCAGCTGCTGCATTTCCCCTGTTGCGGGCCCCCATTTGGTAGAATTTTTTAGTTCTTCGGCCCGGTCGAGCAGGGCTTTTTTGAGGGTGTAGTTCTGGTCATGCACAGCCTTTATCTCTCCAAAATGCGTTCTCTTGGCTTCAAAAAACTGTTCCTGCGCGGCGCTAAATCTTTTCCACAGTCCGTCCCCTTTTTCCTGGGGTATCCTGCCTGTTTTTTTCCATTCTTCCATGAGCGCCGCAAAGGCCTGCGTAGTGGTATTCCATTCTTTGCTGTCTTTGAGCGCCTCCGCCTTATCTACCAACAGTTCCTTTGCTTCAAAGTTTTTTTGCTGCTCCACCTGTATTTTCTGAGCATGCTCTTTTTTCCTGTCAAAAAAGGCGGCTTTCGCGGCAATGAAACGCTGCCACAGCTCTTCATTTTTTTTGTTGATGGTATGGCCAATAGTTTTCCATTCTTCAGTGAGGCGGTGGAAAGTTTCAGAGGTGTTTTTCCATTCTTCTGATGATGCGATTGATTCGGCCTGCTCTACGAGGTCAATTTTCAGATCCATGTTACGGAGCATGTCTTTTTCCTGCTCCTCATGATGTATGTGTTTGCGATCCAGAAAGGCTTTGCGTGCAGCCTCTATCCTGTTCCACAATTTATCATTCCTGTTCTTGTCGAGGTGGCCTGCCGCTTTCCATTTATCAGTTATATCGCGGAATGCCAGCGTGGTTTCTTTCCATTGGCCACTGTCCACAAGGCTTTCAGCCATTTCGGCAATCTTCAGTTTGTCGGCATAATTCTCCTCAGCTAATGCATGCAGCGTCTGTTCCCAATTTTGCACCAGCGAGGCCAGTGATACAATATCACCTACGGCATCGGTGTGGTTCAGGTATTCTTTCACCAGCGCTACTTTATCGGCAAGTTTTTGCTTGTCTTCGGCAGCCACCCACTCAACTTCCAGTTCTGTTACTTTGGCGTGAAGCGCAGCAAATTTTTCAACCAGTTGTTTAATAACCGCATCGGCGTTTTCAGGGGTGATCTTTGCAATGGACCTTTCTTTGATGTTATTGCCAGCCTGGAGCACCAGTTCGCCATCGGCACTCATCCTATATAGCTCTTTACCGGGAAAAGACTGTTCATTCCACCACGAGATAAAGTCAAAATTTTGTTCCTGCAACATAACGCACCTTATTTTACAACTGCTCACGCAATATAAGGCTAAAAATCTATAAATTACAAACCAAACTCAGGGCGATGTGATTTTCATATTGCTGCGAACCGGATGGCTAATGATGGCCTATGAGACCAGGTTACCGAAAAGCGTAAAAAAAGGACAGGCAGCATATTTTTCCTAAAATATTTTGTATGCTCGGGGAATTTACGTTACCTTTGCACTCCCTTGAAAAAGGGCAAAATATACTAGTATGAAACGCACGTATCAACCGCACCGCCGCAGCAGAAAGACAGTTCATGGTTTCCGTAAGCGTATGGAATCAGCTAACGGCCGTAAAGTATTGGCTTCCCGCCGCGCAAAAGGCCGTCATAAGCTGACTGTATCAGACGAGAGCCGCCTGAAATAACTTTTAAATTTTTCTGCCATTCGTTATACTTTTAAGGTATATGAGCGGCTCAAGCGAGAGCAGCATATTCACACGCTTTTCCTCAAAGGGAAAGCGTTTTCTGTTTTTCCCATAAGATTCATCTATACTATTCTCCCGCGGCAGGATGAAAAAGCATCGCCTGTGCAGGTTGGATTTTCGGTACCCAAGAAAAAATTCCGCAGTTCAGTGCACCGACACCGCATCCGCAGGCTGATGGCAGAGGCCTGGCGGCTGCATAAGCATACGCTGTATGCCTCCGTTCCTAACGAGCATCAAATGCACTTATTCCTTATCTTTACTGATGCCGCTATGCCTGAGTATGAAGTGGTGAAGGACGCTGTTGTGAAGGGAATTGAGAAGCTGGCAGAGAGTATAAAGTCGTAAGTATGTAGAAAATATAGACTCAAAATTGCTACAGAAAGTAGTGGAGCTTACCTTGTATGAATTCGAACAGCAAAAACGTATTGACCAATTAGAAAAGAAGATTGCTACCGCTAAATGATATTTATATAATCATGGCTTCAATTAAAATACAACATTCATTTATAGTTATTGCATTCATTGCCATTTTAATGATAGGATGTCATAAGGCTAACAATGGTAGGCCAATTGATGCCACCGTAACAAAATATTTTAGCTACAAGCCGGGCACTTACTGGATTTACAAAGATTCTTTGAGCGGGGCCTTAGATAGTTTCGTTGTCGTAAAAAATACTTTTACTACTATTCCTGATAATCTAGGCGGATATGAGGAAGAAACAGAATTTATTTCAATATTCAATAACGGAAACAATATCGGTAATGGCGAATGGAGTTTATTCGAATCTGTCGTTGAATATCATAACACTCTGGTATATAGTGAGGATTATTCGTTTCTATTTGGCTTCCCATTCTCATCAACAGGCACTACAGATTCAATTTTTTCAGATGTAATTTCGGTGGTTAATTATTTTCCTACTTACTCCTTAATGGGAATAGCATATAATGCAGTAACAGAGGTTAGCCACTATGGTTTACACGATAGTTATTTTGACATATTTTATATTAATCAAGATTCAGGAATTATTAAAATGGCTTATCATCATCCAGTTGATTCGACAAATTATATACTTGAATTACAATCATGTAATATAATACATTAAAAAAAAGAAAAACAGTGGAAAGTCGTACAAATTGTAGATAGTAAAGGTTGTGAATATAATATGATGCGCAGGGTATTGTCTATATTGATTATTGGGATTATAAAGTTCTACCAGGGGGCTATTTCGCCTTTCTTTGGGGCTAAGTGCAGGTTTACGCCTACGTGCAGCGCTTATGGCCTGGAGGCCATAAAAAAATACGGGCCTTTCAAAGGGGGGTGGCTGGCGTTCAGGCGTTTTCTGTCATGCCATCCGTGGGGGAGGCATGGGTATGACCCGGTTCCGTAACTTCTACATCCCTGGCTTTTGGTTTCCAAAGGTCTTTCCATTCCTGGGGCGATAATGCGTCTTTGGCATCAAAGTTGCCGATTTTAGTGCGCCTCAATTCCTGCAGGTAGCCGCCACAGCCAAGCAATTGCCCGAAGTCGTGCGCCAATGAGCGAATATAAGTGCCCGTGCTGCACACCACCCGGAAATGCACCTCAGGAAGCTTTATGGAGGTAATATCAAAGTCACTGATGATCACAGGCCGCGCATCCATGACTACTTCTTTGCCAGCGCGTGCCAGGTCATAAGAGCGCTTGCCGTCTTTTTTTATGGCAGAATGAATCGGTGGCACTTGCATCACATTTCCGGTGAGCTGTTTTGCTGCACTAAGCAGTTCTTCATCAGTAATATGGGAAAAGGGTTTACTATCTGTAGGATCACTTTCAAGGTCATAAGTGGCAGTTATTGCGCCGAGGTGTATAATACCCGTATATTCTTTAGGCAATTGCTGGTAGCCGGATATCTGTTTGGTCATTTCGCCGGTGCAGCATATGAGCAGGCCTGTAGCCAAGGGATCGAGTGTGCCGCAATGGCCGATTTTGGCCCGCAGGGTAATTTTTATAAGATTTACGGCATCAAAAGATGTCCATTTATAGGGCTTGTCCACAAGTATCACGCCGCCCTTTTTAAGCTCGGACGGCATTGGTCTTTTCTGCATTGCAGCAAAGGTAGGCTGAATGGATGATAATTATTAGCGTGGCTTACCTAACCAAAGTTCAGGGTTTAATTTAGTTGTCCCTTTCTTTCCGCTTGATTTCCATATCTGGAATTTTATGGTGGGCTCCCCCTCATCATTTTCTGCAACAATACCTATTGGCTGGTTAGTGCCTATATGCTGGCCCTTTGATACAGAAGCGCTCGAAAGGTTATTATATACCGTGAAATAATTGCCATGCTGTATCATTACTATTTTGATCCCTTCCATATTTATCACGCTGCTCACGGTTCCTTCAAATACAGCTTTTACAGTGGCGTTGGGGGTGGTTTGAATGTCAATGCCCGCATTTTCTATCATCACCTTTGGAGCGAGTGGATGGGGGTGCGTTCCAAAATGATCTGTTATGTATCCCTTTTCTACCGGCCAATACAGCTTGCCCCTGTTTTCTTCAAAACTATTGGCAAGTGTTACATCCGTAGGAGTTAAAAAAAGCGTAGGGGCCTCTGCCCTGGGTGTTTTTGGCCTCGGCTCAACCCTTGCAAGGGTAGGTTCTTTTTCTTCTGTTTTCCCGGGTTTGGCAGGATTTACCGCGCCGGCTGCTTTTGCGGCTGCTGCAAGTTTGCGCTTTTCTTCTTCTTCCGCTTCCTTTGCCGCTTTAGCCATTTCCCTCTGTATTACATCATTTATCGCTTTATTTACACGGGCCGCAATTCTGCGATTTTTCTCCGCCTCTTTCATCAGTTCGCCTTCCTGGCCCTTCAGCTCCTGTATCACCTTGTTGGTCTGGTCCGTTTCCACCATTAATTTTTGCTTCTGCTGCACCTGGGTATTGAGCAACTCATCCTTTTGGGCTTTCTGCTCATTGAGCGTTTGTATTTTATGCTGCAACTGATTTTGGGCCTGGTGTATCTGTTCAACCTGCCCTTTACGATAGTCCCGGAATTTTTTCAAATATTTCATTCGGCGCATAGCATCGTTGAAGCTGCTGGATGAAAACAGAAATGCGAGCATATCGTAGGAACTGCGGGTTTCGTAGGCGTACCTGATAGACTGCGCGTATCGTATCTTCAACTGATCGAGTTTTTGCTTCAGGCCTACTATATCCTTGGATGATTGCTGTATGGTATTATCTATGTCCCCGATTTCGTCATTAATGTTTACGATGAGTTTCTGCCGGTCGGCGAGCTTATTCTGCAACACCCGCAACTGCCCTAAGGTGGCATTTTTGTCTTTTTTTATGGCTTCAAGCTCGTTCTCTGTTTCATTGATGGCATCCATTAGTTCTTTGCGCTTGGCTACCAGTTCCTCCTTGCTCATATTGTACTGCGATTGTTTTTGCGCAATAGCTGAAACCGAAAGAAAAAACAGGCTTAGAAAGAAAAATAAAAGAGAGCGAACGCGCATGAAAAACCTTTAGTCAGTAACAAAAATAATTAATTAACCCAAGTTGCAGGAAGTTTGTGGATTATTTAAGGTTTGGGAAGAAAGAAATGAGTAGAAAAATAAATAAGTCTGCATTTTAATTTTTATGTTATATTTGGATATAAATCTATAAAGTGAAAAGAGCTCTGTTTTTTTTCTTTTGGGTCCTATGTGCTATCCCAGCTTATTCTCAAAGCAGTACGGGCCTGGTTGCCCACTGGGATATGAATGGAACGGTCAACGACGTATCAGGCAACGGGCATAATGGCAATGCTAATTTTCTGACGGCAGCCCCGGGTATGTCTGGCCTTCCAAATACGGCATATTATTTTAACGGCACAAGTAGCTACATTTCCGTTCCTTATAGCCCTGCCTTTAACCTCACTAAGTTTTCTATCTGCGCTACTTTGAAGGTGGCGGGATTTTATAGTAATTATTGCCAGGGAAATACTGTTATTATCCTCGGAGCTATTCTTGGTACCGGAAGCTGGGGGCTGACATTTGATGATAATGCATTTAATGATTGCGCAGTTTTGGATACGACAAGGGAAGTATTCAATGGAAAAGCGGGGACTAATGAACCTTCGCTGGCTTCTGATTGGCAATATTTCCCTTCTATTTCTGAGAGTAAATGGTATAAAGTCGTTATGACTTACGATAGCATATCCTGGAGGATTTACGTAAATGATACTTTAGTAAACACGGTTACCGGTCCTGATTATCCGATAGGAGTAAGCACAGATAGTGTATCTATTGGGATAGATTTAGGTGATTCTCCAACTTATCCTTTTCAATATTATGGTTTAATAGACGATATTGAGTTATATAATTTAGTACTTACAGATAGTGAAATAGTACATTATGGTGCGACACTGGGAGTTAATAATGTGCTTAACAATGCAACGATATCCATTTACCCCAATCCTGCCACAACAGAATTAACTATTGCAGACAACGATAAGATAACCAGCGTAGCTATTACCAACCTCCCAGGACAGACCGTGTTTAGTCATGCATACAACGCAGAACAAGTGCGTGTAAATATAGCGGAGCTTCCGGCAGGCATTTATTTCGTGAAGGTAAATGGGAGTGAGGTGAGGAAGCTTGCAAAAGAGTAAAAAGTATTTCGGAGGGCCATGAAGGTATTTATACTTATGTTATTACTGGCCCTTCCATGCGGCGCCTTTGCCCAGCTACCCACCAGTGGATTAGTGGCATGGTATCCATTTTGCGGCAATGCGAATGATTATAGCGGTAATGGATATAACCTGACCGATAGTGGCGCAATACTTACTACTGACCGCTTTGGTAGCGCAAATTGCGCCTATTATTTTAATGGAATTGATAATGAATTGTATTTAAATAGCATTCTTCCATTACCATCCTCAGATTTTACCATGTCATTTTGGCTGGTCGCAGATACTATTCAAGATGCTGAAGTAGTATATAATGGCAATACAAATATCGATGGCGTTGGCATTATTTATGACAATGGGGCCTTTCTTCCCGGGTATAATGTGACTATGCTTGAAGAGTATATTTGTGACTGTATTACAGTTTACGAACCACTTCGTCAATGGCATCATGTGGTTTTGAGATGCTCGGCAGGTTCCTTTAATCTCATTATTGATACTGTTTTAGTTGGCACGATAACCAGCCCATTCAACCCTCCTACTGGCAAATTTGCCGTAGGCATGGATTATTCTAATGGCACAAATCCTTTTTCAGGTAAAATAGACGACATAGCTATCTATAGCAGGGCTTTATCAGATTCTGAAATCCGGCAGCTATATTATTACGATCCTACTTGTACTGTAGTATCCCTCATTGCCTGTGATTCCATATCTCTCCCGGATACCCTGCATGCCTGTTCAGAAATACCCGTTACATTACCGGCAAGGGGCAAAGGGTTTTTTACACAGAAGATATTTACGAGGGGTGGAATGGACAGTTTAATGGCGTGAACCAGGATGTTGGCTCCTATTTTTACATGATGCATTTTTCTTTAGAAGGCAAAAGTCACATGATGAAGGGGGACCTGGAACTGATCAGATAAACGATTTGATTTCTTTAGCGACACGTTTCTTTATTATGTGATAAGTTAACTTAAAAGGAGCAGTGATGAAACCGATAATGATGGCTTTTATCAGTAAAGGATGCCACCCATAAATCCCTACATTTATCCTGATATGCCTGATAATATCTTTGAACTGCAAAAAGCAAAGCATATTATAAATGCCTTTTGAAGTACCTATGAAATGCAAAGGCAATGGTGAATAATATTTCTTTTTTGCTTCCGCAAACCCATTGTTCAAAATATCCTGTGTACAGGCCACTATTTTTTCAACGTCATTATCATATATCTCCAACAGGTTTTTAGAGGAAATTCCAAAACGTTGAAAATCCCTCGACATTGGGTTAACCCAGGGAGAATAGGGATCTATTATTTGTAGTGTTGGCAATTGTTTTGCAGCATCAGAAGTAGATGCCCAACTGATACCACTTGTACACCCTATGAGAAATGTACAGTAATGAGTTAAATATGCTGTTTCCCTAAGTGTCAATACGCTGCCGTCAATAATGTTTTCTTCTTCTGTTATTTTAATATTGGAAGATAGTATTACGGCAGTATTTTTATTTTTTATCAGCCTTTTGGTGATTTCAAATGCAGCAGGAAGCGAAATAGCCAATTGCCCGCTTTGAGGCGCAAATTCAAAAAGGATAACATTTTTATACCCTGACAGATTGTGCTTTTCGGCAAATTTCTTTACTTTTTCAATTTCCTCTTCTTTTAAACGAAGCACTGGAGTTACGGGCACTGTTATAGGCTTATCATATCCGCGAAATATTCCTGACCTGATGCAACCATCGTAATTTGCAATTTCAGAATCAAGTAACTGGGTATAAAACACTTCATCGTAGACACCGTTGTTTTTTTCAACGGCCATTTCTTTCTTTAACTTCCTGAGCACAGAAGCGCTATTGCCCTTATTTACGTTTGGAATTTCTAAAATAGCATCGATGTATGGATTGTTATTAAGAATGTCTTTGCAAAAAGATGCTACAGCCCACGTAAGGTGGCCACCAGGGTAATCTTGTTTTATTTGCCTGGCTACAGCAGTGGCATAAAGACAATCGCCATTGGAATGCAGATGAACAAGAAGTATTTTCTTTTGTAATTTCATTTATCGTTGACCATCATTTTAGCAAGTGATGAAAACGATACCTCCGGTCTCCAGCCAAGAGAAAACATGGTAGACGGATCTGCAACTAATATTTTGTATTCCGAGATGAAGTCGTTCTTTTCTACAACATAATTCCTGCGGTCTTTACCAATTAGTTTAAAACACTCCTTCAGCCATTCGTCAATGGAATAAGCTAACCCAGAGCCAATTGTTGCTTCAAAAATTTGGTCCTGCTGCACTAAAGTGAAAACGCCATTTACTATATCACCCGCAAAAGCCCATTCTTTTCTAACTGAAGCATCTCCAATTTCAATCTTCTCGTTGCTCCCATCTGCAATTCTTTGCACAGCGGTGGCAATTTTTTTACTCATGTGCCTCACTGGCCGCTTAGGGCTTTCATGATTAAAAAAATAGCCAAAATATACTTTTAAACCCCGGGACCGGTAATAACGCGCTGCATAAACCGAATGTATCCGGCTGACCGCATAAGGACTGGTGGCTTCAAATTCGTCGGTTTCTTTAATAGGCTTGCCGGTATTTTTAAACTGTAACCCACTACCAGAAAGAAATACCTTTGAATGCGGTGAAAATTGTTCGACTGCTTCTAAAATATTAAAAGTACCTGTACTAATGGTTTCATGGTTTTCAAACAGCATCTCATGCCGTGTTGAGGAATTTGCAGCCAGGTGGAA
>Ga0206890_1214_pt1 | contig 16743 bp, 17 predicted proteins | sample Alteio_BWOrgHeat_58_FD_152960 | JGI IMG/M metagenome (GOLD analysis project Ga0206890, IMG submission 152960) | Enriched cells from forest soil in Barre Woods Harvard Forest LTER site, Petersham, Massachusetts, United States - Alteio_BWOrgHeat_Nextera6 ... | reverse complement strand
TTGATGAACCGCAATCGATGTATTGGCTGATTGCCAGGAGCGCTATCCTTGCCCCTGACCGCAGTTATGTCGATTTTCTGTTGCGCCCTGAAGCGCGGTTTCAGGACGGCTCTCCTATCACCGCCGATGATGTGGTGTTCTCCTTCAATACGCTCAAAAAAGACGGCGATCCGAGTTACCGTATTTCCTATGCGCCGATTGCCTCTGTCATCAAAATTGATACCTATCATGTCCGTTTTAATTTCAGCGATACCAGCAAGCGTGAATTGCCGCTTATTGCTGCCAGCATGCCCATCTTCTCTCAAGCCTATTACGCCAAACATGATTTCACCCAGACCACGCTGGAGCTGCCCCTTGGCAGCGGCGCTTACCGTGTGAAGTCTCTTGATCAGGGGCGCAATATTGTTTACGAGCGCGTGAAAAACTACTGGGGCGATAAGCTTCCCGTCAATGTCGGCCAGAATAATTTTGATATCATCCGCTATGATATGTACCGCGATGAAACGGTGGCGCTCGAAGCGTTTAAGGGGGGCGAGTATGATTTCCGCGAAGAGAACGTATCGCGCGCCTGGGCCACGAATTATGATTGCCCGGGCCTGCGCGACGGAAGGATTAAGAAAGAACTCATACGCAATGAAGTGCCCCAGGGCATGCAGGGTTTTATTTTCAATACCCGCCGCAGCAAATTCGCCGACGAACGGGTGCGCCGCGCCATCGCCAATACGCTTGATTTCGAATGGATGAATAAGACCCTGTTTTTCAATGCATATCAACGCGATACCAGCTATTTCATCAATACGCCGTATATGGCAACAGGGCTACCGGATGCTAAGGAAGAGGCTTTGCTTGAGCCTTATAAAAACGAATTGCCGCCCGAACTTTTTACGCAAGTCTTCCATTTGCCGGTGACCGATGGCAGCGGTAATAACCGCAAGCAGCTTATCGAAGCGGACAGGTTGTTAAATGATGCAGGTTGGGTCATCAAAGACGGCAAGCGCGTCAATGCCAAAACCGATGAAGTGCTGACCTTTGAGTTTTTATTGCATACGCCGGTGTTTGAACGCGTCGCTGCCCCCATGCGCAGGCATTTGAAGCAATTGGGCATTGAGACCAGCATCCGCGTGGTTGACGATGCGCAATATGAAAAACGCCTGGAAACCTACGATTTTGATACTGTTTCCATCTGGATTAACCGCGGCATTTTCTTTCCTGGCAATGAGCAGTTAAGCTATTGGCATTCCTTTCAAAGTTCTCAAGAAGGCAGCCAGAATCTTGGCGGGGTGAAAAGCCCTGCAGTGGATGCAATGCTTGCCAAAATCATCAGCGCCAAGAATGAAGACGGGCTTTTGCCCGCAGGGCGCGCGCTCGACCGGATATTATTGTGGCAATATTACATGGTGCCGCACTGGAATTTAAGCGCTTACCGTGTAGCATATTGGGACAAATTCGGCCGCCCAAAGCTCGCCCCCAAATATTCCCTGGGCTTCCAGACCTGGTGGATTGATGGGAAGAAGGAAAAGCAATTGAAGGCCCAATAAAAAACATGCTGGATTTTTTAGGAGTTTTTACCAAATATTAACTCCTGATGTTTACAATGGGGATCTATGCAAAGCGCAGTATTAACACCTTCTGCCCCTCCTTCTTGCACGGATGATGATTTCATCACGCAAATTATGGAGCTGCGGGAAATTATAAAAAGCCAGCGGATGCGCGCGGTGCAGAACTGGGATGATTGTGCGCCAAAAGAAGAAACGGAAAATAAGGAACGCGGCGTCGTGGGTAAATTCACCGAACAACTAAGCAATGGCCAACTATGACAGAACAGATAACGAATACCCTGCCCGCCTCTTTCACGCCCCAGCAGCGTGAGGAGTTATTCGGAGAGATTGTAAGGCTTTATGATTTAGTGGATGAGGTAATGGGTGCAGTATCGCTTGAGGGGATTACTAATAGAAAAACTCAGCTTGAGTTGGCAACGCCATTTGTAACCCAAGTAACGAATTCAGCTAATATTCTATCGGCATTTTATACCGATGTTGTGCAGAATAATCATCCTATTACTGCCGAATTGCGTGATACGTTAGAAACGGCATTTCGTAATATTTTTATAGCATTAAAAGAATTTATTGATGGGATGGAAGAAAAACTACTGCCCCAAGGAGAAAGAGCATGATACAGGCCCCTATATCCGCAGGTGAGAAATTTCGAAGCGGTGTCAGTCTCGGAACATAGCAAATGAGCCTAACAAATGGGATAAGAACGTTATCTCCTACAACTGGCGCCATACTTGTAGATAGAGTGATGCGCACATGTGATCAAACCGCAGGAATTGCAACGATGTTTGATGCTGTAAATTTATCCAACCTTGATGATTCTTTATTGCGTTCGGGGGTTACAACTACGGTTGTCCGTGAAAAAGGAATAAAATATGATTTGGATTCAGGAAAAATTGGAACAATAATTGATCCAACGCGCGCAAAATTGGTTTAGTTTATCTACGTAATGCCTTTATATATCCCCCATATCCTCCGCCCTCTTCTACGATATTTCTCCATAGTTCACGACCAACAATACGATCGCTTCCCGTTGTATGTACCCAAAACCCCTCTTGATTCTTTTGGGCGGGCAATACTTGCCACAAACCGATTTCTGGAGAATTATCTGATTCACGTGCTCTACTAAGATCAGAAAAGACTTCACGAACAGGATGATCAATGCCGTTGTGCTGACATTGAAAACAAAAATGTAGAGCCAATGCAGGCTGAGTACTGTTATTAATATAGGAATGAATGTTATCTTCTCTAGGAAATAATGCTGAATGGTGTCCTTGTTTATTTATCTCTTCTTTGATTTCAGTTAACGTATTATCTCTTAATATATAGCTTGATTCTTCTAATGTGCCCGCAACAGTATAAGCACAGACAGGCACAGTATGATTATGAGGTATAAGCTCTTCACCAGGCTCAAAAGGGGTATGCCATGCCGTAAACCCTGTTCCCCCCAAAATGTCGGGTACTTCTAGAATACGACCTCTGCGTTCAGGTTTTAGGCCGGCATCTTTATCATAGCCAGAGGTATCATGATCGGGGCTGTATAGCTGTGGAAACATTTCTATAAACGTTGGCAATTGAGCATTGAATGTAGCCATTGCCTTATCGCGGATATCATTGATTCTTTCTTTTAATCCACGGCGCTGTGGATCTTGATCGGGTTCTTCGTCGCCATGACGATATATTATATTAACGCCAGAAATGGATGCTTTTGCCTGTCCCTGTTTTTCTGTAGGAAAACTAGCTACATAGGGATCAACAAGTTGAGCTATTTCATTGTCATAGGGGACAAAAAATGTTCGGATATAATCTTCTGGTGTCAAGGGTAATGGCATTGTTTTATTATTAGTAATCATATCAATAGCTGGCTTTATTTCGGGATCACTTTATTCTAAGATGAAATAATTAAACAATCTTTAACATGCTCACATATATTATCCGCCGGTTATTGCTGATTATCCCCACCTTATTGGGTATTATGGTGGTGAATTTCGTTATTGTGCAGGCAGCTCCCGGCGGGCCGGTGGAGCAGATGATTGCCCGCATCAAGCATGCCGATATGGACGCGACTTCGCGGGTAAGCGGCAGCGGCTCATCCGATTTGGGGGGCGCATCAAAACAGTCTGGCGCAGGAAAATACCGCCAGCGCCTACCGTGGCGCGCAAGGGATTGACCCCTGCCCTTATCAAGGATATGGAGAAAATGTACGGCTTTGATAAGCCGGCTCACGAGCGTTTCTTTCAGATGCTTGGCAATTACCTGCGCTTTGATTTCGGCAAAAGCTTCTTTCATGATGAGCCCGTCATTAAGCTCATATTGCAGAAACTTCCGGTATCGATATCGCTGGGGCTCTGGACTACCTTGCTGGTTTACTGCGTTTCCGTGCCGCTTGGCATACTCAAAGCGGTGGGTAACGGCACAAAGTTTGATGTCTGGTCGAGCACCATCGTGATTATCGGTTATGCGATTCCGAGCTTTCTCTTTGCCATTCTTCTGCTCATTCTCTTTGGTGGCGGCAGTTACTGGAGTGTTTTTCCATTGCGCGGCCTTGTTTCCGATAATTGGGCGGAACTGTCTGCATGGCATAAAGTTACCGATTATTTCTGGCATATGACGCTTCCCATCAGCGCCATGGTGGTAAGCGGCTTCGCCGGGCTTACCATGCTGACCAAAAATTCATTCCTCGATGAAATCGGCAAGCATTATGTCATGACGGCGCGCGCCAAAGGCCTCACTGAGCCGCAAGTCCTGCTGCGCCATGTCTTCCGCAATGCCATGCTTATTGTTATCGCCGGTTTTCCCAGTGCGCTGTTGCGCATCCTCTTTACCAGCTCCCTGCTTATAGAAGTTATCTTCTCGCTTGACGGCATGGGCTTATTGGGCTTTGAGGCGGCCATTAACCGCGATTATCCGGTGATGTTTGCCACGCTCTACATTTTTACGCTCATAGGGCTGGTATTTAACCTTATTGGCGATGTCGCCTATGTGCTCATAGACCCGCGCATCGATTTTGAGAGAAGAGCGGTATAAGAGGGGGCACTGTCTTTGATTTCATTCCATGAAATCTTCGCTGTGAGGCTATGTGGAAACTTCTCTGTATATCTGTGAACTGGAAAAGAAGCGCGGGCAAGTAGGACGCGCCCTTTAGTCATCGAAGATGTTAGGTTCGCCGCGAAGGACAGAAGTCCGCAGCGGGAACGATCTAAAAAGAAAAGGGCGGCACCTTGCGGCACCGCCCTCTTTTACGTTGCAACTCTTCTATTAGAAGGAGAGCTGTGAACCAACGAGAACAACGTTACCTTTGTTCTCAGCGCCAGCACCAGAAAGAGCGGTGCCACCGGTTGGGTCGATATCATACCAGGTGTACTCTACGAAGGGAGTCAAACCGGGAGCCAGTTTGTAATCCACACCGACGGATACATCCTGGAACTTGTTGTCTTGACCAGTAGGTTTGGTATCGCTGTAGAGGTAGGTCACGCTTGCGCCGACAGGGCCGGTTTCATAAGCAAGACCACCAGTTGCGTACCAGGCATCGGTACCAGAAGCAGCAAAGCTGTCATTCCAGTCACCGTATGAACCAGCAGCGCTGAAGCCGAGGTAAGACAGTTTCAAGCCAGCGTTCCATGCTTCAATGTTGTTACCAGCAGAAGCATCAGCTTTCGCTGTTTCGCCGGTTACTGCAGCAGCTACGCCAATCTGGTCAAACTGGTTTTCGTAGTTGATACCACCGCTCAGGATGTTGCTAGCATCGACAGCTGCATCTGAGAAACTGGTATTGTTTTGACCACGGTCAGCCAAGCTTGGAGCATAGCTTACGCCCAATTGGAAGCCCTGGAAACGGGGAGTGTAGTAAGTGATCTTGTCATCATTACCCCAAACGTCGCTTGCAAAACCAGTTGCAGGACCATTTTCCACAGGAAGGCGTGGAGCGGTGATGAAAGAGCGGCTACCAGCAAAAAGATTAGAATAGTTGCTGAGGTTCGCGCCAGCAGTGTTGTGTACGTTTACGTCAGCAAACAACAATGAGTCGCCATCGATACCACCCGAAGCGCGGGCGATGTTCGAAGCATCGATTTTGAGAGTGCGGGCTGCACCATCATTGGAACCGAATTCGAGATGACCCCACTGGTCACCCTGCAACCAGCCGTAAGTACGGTGAGCAGTGATACCCTGGTTGGTAGAACCGGGAGTAGCTGCGCTGCTGCCGTTGATGTCAGCTTCGAGATCAACTTCAGCACCGTAACCAAGGCCAGCATCAGTTTTGCCAGCAACATTGAAATGAATTTCATTGTCGTTGCGGAATGTGACGCTGCGGTTGCCTGCGTCATAATTGTCTTTGATGTAGCCAGCTTCAAAAGTGCTGAAGCCGCCTACTGTCACTTTCGGATCCTCAGCCGATGCTGCGCCTGCAAGCAGGGTAGCAGCGCCGATAAGGGCGGTAGTACCAAGTAGTATTTTTTTCATAACACGTTTCCTATTCTAAGGTTGTTATAGTAGAACCAGGTGCAAGGGCCGTTTCAAGTCGTATCGTTAAAGACACTTCGAGGGCGACACATTGCGTGACCTGGCGCCAATATGTGAATTTAGGGGTGGGTATGCAAGCAGAGACTGCCAAATGCAACTTATCACCCGCTGCATTTTAGACACTCTGTTGCTTAGATGTCACAAAAAGAGTATGGAAGGTGATTTGCAGACATATTATATAATGATATGCTATATATATGAGTTTTAAGGATTATGAGAGAATTTAATCTTGCTATAGAACGCTGGAAAACAATAACCGGCTCTATAAATGCACTTGAAAAAGCCTTAAAACGGCCTGTCACTCTGGTTGCCGTTAGTAAAACACAACCTCAGGAAGCCATTCTGCCCCTTCTTGAGGCAGGCCACCGCGTTTTTGGTGAGAACCGGATACAGGAGGCAATGGAAAAATGGCCGCTGCTGCGAGAACGCTATCCTGATATAGAGCTGCACTTGATTGGCTCCTTGCAGACTAACAAGGTCAAAGAGGCGCTCTCTTTGTTTGATGTAATACACACGATTGATCGAGCTGGACTAGTCGACGCCATATATAAAGAGAAAAACAAAGCAATAACTCGATGCAATCAGTTCCTTATTCAGATTAATACAGGTAAAGAGCCGCAAAAAGGGGGAGCCTTAATTGAGAATCTGCCCTCTTTGATAGCATATATGAGTACACGGATTCCCGTGAATGGCCTTATGTGCATTCCTCCGGCAGAGGATATTCCGGATTCGCACTTTGCATTGCTCTCTAAATTGGCGAAGAAATATAAATTGCCTTACCTGAGCATGGGAATGAGCAACGATTATAAAACAGCCATAAAATTTGGCGCCACCCATGTGCGCATTGGCACGGCATTATTCGGAGAAAGAAAGAATTAAATATTTCGTGTCTTTATATAATTATTTTTGAGAGCTTCTTATTTACGGCATCGTATGCCTGGGCGCGCTGATATTCTCCGTTAGTATGTTCGGGATGCAGCCCTTGATGCAACATGGTTTGCACGGCTGTTGCGGCTTGCGTGGCAACATCATTATTTGCATTGATAACAGGAGGCATAGTGGAGTCGGGTGTAAGTTTGGCTGTGACGGGTGCTGTTGAAGAGGTCACTGCCGCAGCTGCGGCATTCACGGTTGCCACGACATGCTGGCTGATATCTTCACCGGAAACCTGTTGTACGGCGACATTTGCCAGGGAAGAGGCAAAGGCTATCGCTGCGCCGCCAATCAATCCGCCATAGAGTGTATCGCCGGCAAGTTGAGAAACGGCCGAAATAGAACTACCGCTTATGGCCCGGTAGAGGCCTGAGACAACGGGAATATGCTGCAATGGGTTGACGGCATCCAGCACATCGCCAAAAGACAGCCCTGCCGTTGTGTTGTTTGGCGTAGCAGGAGTAAGTTGCGCCACTTGCGCCTGAGTACCGGTGGTGCCGTAAATATTATTTATCATCGTCATACTATATAAATATATCGCAATTCTTATACCATCAACATATAGGGTACCTATCTGTTATTTTATACTATAAGTAGATATTTATAAGCAGAGATAGGTAATTCTTTCCGGTTTCAAAGCACCCATGCTGTCCATACTTGCACCCTCGGCTTAACTATGTTAGCAGAATCGCCTGAATAGATTTTTAACAAGGAATCGCTATGTCTTCGGATGAAAACCTGATTGCTGTGCGCTATGTTCGCGCACTTTTCGCACTGGCAACAGAGCAAAAAGCGCATGATAACGTGAAAAAAGATATGCTGGTACTTGCGTCTCTTCTTGCGGAAAGCAAAGATTTGCAGAAATTATTTGTAAATCCCATTATCACCCGCGAGCAATCGCAAAAACTCATAGAAGCCGTGCTTACCAAAGCAGGTGCCTGCGATTTAACGAAGAGCTTCTTTACCGTGTTGGCGCATCAGCGCCGCCTGGCCATTGCAGCGCTCATTATTGAGCAATATCTTGCGATGCTTGCAGAAAGCCGCGGTGAAATCACCGCAGACGTTACTTCCGCCACAGAACTGGATGCAAAAGAAGTAAAATTATTGTCTGAATCGCTTACCAAAGCGACCGGCAAAAAGGTGCATGTAAGAACCCATGAAAATGCTGCGCTTATTGGCGGCGTGCAATTGCGCATTGGCAGCCAGATGCTGGATAATACCATTGCCACTAAGCTTGCCCGCTTGCGTCAGACGCTTACCCGGGCCGCATAATTTATAATGCTTTTATAATGCTTTTCTGGCGGCATAGAGGTCCGAGCGCATTTTAATGGCTTCTTCATTTTGATGCCATAGGTCAAGAGCCTTATTAAAATCATTAATCGCCAGGTCCATTTCGCCTTGGGCAAGAAAGGTTTTTCCGCGCTCAAAGTGTGCATTTGACGCCAAACGATGATAGGCATTATGACGTAAATGCGACAAGCGCGTTGCTTCGGTAAAAACTTCACGGGATTTTTCATAGTCCTGTTGCACAAAGGCTGTTTTGCCAAGCCCGAAGAAACTATTGCTATGTTGCGGGTCCACTGCGATTGCCGTGTTAAAATAATGGGATGCGGTGGTATATTCCCCCTGCTCCAAGGCTTTGATTCCCTCATCATGCATAAGCGTCGCTTGGCTTGGAGATTCGCCGATGGATAGGCAGAATTCGCCGTCCAGCAGAGGATGTTTGTCATAGTGCGGAATATTCACTCCCCGCCCCTCGTGCCTCGTCCCGTTCTTTTTTCTCTCCAAAGCTTCGGCATTAAAATGATCCTGAAATAACGCTTTATCAATGGCAGTAGAAGCTTCTTTCTGTTGTCCCAGCGCATCATAGGTGTAGGCCAGCCAGAGATACTGCGCGGAAGATTGATAATGATAATAATGATGCCAGGCATCGCACGCAAGCGCGCCAAGTTGCGTATTGCAGCTTAATGTGTGTAAGTCTAAGTTATCTTCAGCAAAATTTTCTAAGGACATTGTATGGCAAAGATTCAGGTTAAAACTCCGCTGGTGGAAATTGACGGCGACGAGATGACGCACGTCATCTGGCAGATGATTAAAGACATGCTTATTCTACCCCATCTTGCAGTCGACTTGAAATATTTTGATCTCTCCATCAAAAAACGCGACGAAACTGAAGACCAGATTACCATTGATGCGGGCAATGCCATTAAGCAATACGGCGTCGGCGTGAAATGCGCTACCATCACGCCGGATGAAACACGTATGAAGGAATTTAATTTAAAACAGATGTGGAAATCGCCCAACGGCACCATCCGCAACATACTGGACGGCACTATTTTCCGCGAACCCATTATTTGCCGCAATGTCCCGCGTTATGTGTCGGGGTGGAAAAAGCCCATCATTGTCGGCCGCCATGCTTACGGCGATCAATATAAAGCTACCGATATTGTAGTGAAAGAACCCGGTAAGCTTACGCTTACGTTTACGCCCTCTTCAGGAGGCCCGCCGCAACATCACGACGTGTTTAATTTCCCTGCCGGCGGCATAGCCATGAGCATGTATAATTTGGATGATTCCATCACCGGTTTTGCCCGGACCTGCCTTAATTATGCCTTATCGCTTAAGCGTCCGCTCTATCTTTCGACCAAAAACACTATCCTTAAAAAATATGATGGCCGTTTTAAGGATATTTTTCAGGCGATTTTTGAAAAAGAATTCAAGGAGAAATATGAGGCTGCAAAGATTACCTATGAGCACCGGCTCATTGACGATCTGGTGGCATTTGCCATTAAATCCGAAGGCGGGTTTGTCTGGGCGTGTAAGAATTACGACGGCGATGTCCAATCCGATGTTGTGGCGCAGGGCTTCGGTTCGCTAGGCCTTATGACCTCTATTCTCATCACGCCGGATGGCAAAACAGTTGAAACCGAAGCCGCCCACGGCACTGTCACCCGGCATTTCCGCGAATACCAGAAAGGCAAGGAAACCTCCACTAATCCGATTGCGTCTATTTACGCATGGACTTCAGCGCTGCGCTACCGCGGCCAGTTTGACAACACGCCTGATGTGGTGGCCTTTGCTGATAAGCTTGAAAAGGCGACGGTTGAAACGGTTGAAGCGGGCTTCATGACCAAGGATTTGGCCCTGCTTATCGGCTTGGAACAAAAATGGCTTACGACGAAACAATATATGGAGAAAGTGGCGGAGCGGCTTTAAGCACGCGGATGCGCTTTTTGGTAGGCGCTCAGTAATCGTTCGTGATCGACTTTAGTATAACGCTGAGTGGTAGATAAATCAGCATGTCCAAGCAGTTCCTGAATCGTGCGCAAATCGCCGCCGCTGGCCAGCAGATGGGTAGCAAAACTATGGCGGAAAGCATGGGGTGTAGCAGATTCGGGTAGCCCCAAAGCAGCCCTTAGATTGCGAATCTCCTTTTGGAAGATAGCTGGTTGCAATGGTTTGCCACGCGCCCCACGGAATAAAGCCTCGTCATTAGCTAGGGTAAACGGACAGGATTTTTTATAAGCAGCAATGGCCTCATGTATCTGTGGCAGCACCGGCACCATACGTTGCTTATTGCCTTTACCTGTAAGGGTTAAGGAAACAGCACCGTCCTCAATATCTTTTGGCGTAAGCGCAAGCGCCTCACTGATGCGCAGCCCGCAGCCGTAAATAAGGGTAAGAAGCGCCACATCGCGCAATTGCACCCAGATTTCTTTATGCTCAGCGCCCACTGAGGTGAGTGAGTCCATCGTCTGATCGACGGCCAGTGCTTTGGGTAAGGATTTAGACAATTTCGGTGTGCGCACATGCTGCGAGGCTGGATTTTCAAGCACTCCTTGTTTTTCAAGATAACGGAAAAATCCGCGTATTACCGATAAGGCGCGTGCGGTGGATGTGGCGGTAAAATTCTCATTGTGACGTGCGGCGAGCCAGCTCCTGAAATCGCGTAGTTTGAGTGTTGCCAGATGATCAGGCGTTACTTCCTCACCGACATGGCGGTTCACGAACCAGATAAAATGACGGATGTCGATGTCGTATGCAGTAATCGTATGGCTAGAAAACGCCTTCTGATGGGCAAGGAAATCGCGCCACTTCATCATATAAGTGCGCAGATCACCATTAATGGGCAATCCGGTTAAATTAAATGTGCTATCCCGCTGTCGCTTAGGCATTGATCCAGCCTGTGTTCGATAATCTGTGCCAGGAAAGTAAGCAGTTCGGTTCCCTGCCCTTCATGGAAATGATCCTTGATGCGCACGCCAAATGCAAGCAATACGCCGCGCTGCGAAGAAGGCAGGCGCATTCGCAGAAGCGCGGCCGATTCGATAATGCCGGAGCAATCGGCAAAAATCTGTTCAAACCCGTAAATGAAATTCTTGGTAGTGTCGGCCACGAGCAGAACGGATTTTTCCTTGCTCATGGTTTTGTCAATGAGGCCTGCTTCCAGGAATGCGATGCCGGAAGCATTTTGCTCGCCGAATTTATTTTCATAAAATTCTGCAGCTTCCGACTCAATACCGAGACGCACAATATCAACATTGAAAAAAGCTGGCAGATCCATGGCGATGATTTCAAGCAGCTGCTCTAGAGCAGGCGCGCGCATGAGAGAAAGCACGGCTTCATGCACCTGATGCAGGGTTGACATATTGTCGCGGCTGGAGAGCACCAGCCCTTCATATTTATTTTTGAGACTGGAGAGGCCTTTTTGCAGTTTGCCGAGCATGTGATGCTGCAGGTCAACAACATTGCCGCCAAGATCGATTTCGGGCGGCGCCAGAATTTCCATCAGCTCCGCATTGTCTTTAAGAAAATCCGGGTGCTTGCGCAGGTATTCAGTAACCTGCTGCTTGGTGATGTTGTCTTTGCTGCGCGTCACAGGTTTTTCCGAAGCCATATTATTAAGCTACAATCTTTTGTCCGGTTTTCTGCCAATCCGCCAGGAATGCTGCGAGCCCTTTATCGGTGAGCGGATGCTGCGCGAGCTGTTTCATGACATTGGGCGGCAAGGTTGCCACATGGGCGCCCATTTTCGCCGCTTCAACTATATGGATGGGGTGGCGCACGCTTGCTACCAATACCTGCGTAGTGAAAGCGTCATACTGGTTATAGATTTCACAGATATCATGAATAAGCTGCAGTCCGTCCTGTCCCACATCATCCAGGCGGCCCACGAAAGGAGAGATAAACGTGGCGCCCGCTTTGGCTGCCAGAATTGCCTGCGCAGCGGAAAAACATAATGTGACATTAACCATCGTGCCGCGGCTGGTGAAATGTTTGCAGGCTTTAAGGCCGTCCCAGGTAAGGGGTACTTTAATGGCGATATTTTTGGCAATCTTGGCGAGTTTAGTGCCTTCAGCGATCATGCCCGCTGCGTCCAGCGCAGTTACTTCTGCGCTCACCGGCCCTTCAACAATCGCGCATATTTCTTTTACCACTTCAATAAAGTCGCGTCCGGATTTGGCGATAAGCGACGGATTGGTGGTCACGCCGTCGAGCAATCCGGTCTCTGCAAGTTCGCGGATTTCTTTTACATCGGCCGTATCAACAAAAAATTTCATAGTACCTCTCGTTATTGTGTCTTAATCTCTATCGCATGTCGGATGAGAACGGAAGCAAGATTATCGAAAATTCTGCGCAAGTAAGCGTGCTGTTGCCGCTTGTGTTTCACGAAGCGTTTGACTACCGGGTACCGGCAGGGATGGACATCCGTACAGGTGATTATGTGCGCGTGCCGTTCGGCCGCAGGTCGCTTTGGGGGGTGGTGTGGGGAAAAGGCAGTTTCACTCTGGAAGAAAAGAAAATCAAAGCCATAGAATGCCTTGCTGCGCATTTGCCGCCTATGAACGAGACAATGCGGAACTTTATTGATTTTGTGTCATGGTATACGCTTGCGGCGCGCGGGCCAGTATTAAAAATGGCGCTTTCATGCCCTGATGCGCTGGAGCCGCCAGTGCAGGAGTTGCGTTATCAATTGTCCGAACAAAGTACAATTCGTCTTACGCCGGCGCGCACGCGCATTAACGCCTATCTTTCCGGTGCTGTGCCGCGCAGCAGCAAAGAAATTACAGCCCATGCTAAAGTTTCAGCAGCAGTGGTGCGCGAGTATATTAAATCGGGTGGATTAAAAGAAGTTACTGGTTGCCTGTTGCCCGTTGCGGGTAGTGGTAAAGGAACTGATCCCTGGCCACTGGCAACCGGACACTTATCTGCTGCTCAGGAAACTGCCGCTGCAGAGCTTCGCAAAAAACTTGCCGCGGGCTTTTCGGTCAGCGTACTTGACGGTGTTACCGGATCGGGCAAAACCGAAGTGTATTTTGATACGATTGCCCACTGTATCGCAGCGGGCAAGCAGGCGCTGGTATTATTGCCGGAGATTGCTCTTTCAGTGCAGTGGCTGTCGCGCTTTGAGTCGCGTTTCGGGTTTGCACCCGATGTGTGGCATTCGAGCGTATCGGCGGCGAAAAAGCGCACATGCTGGCGCAACACCGCAGAAGGCTCCGCGCGCGTAATTGTTGGCGCGCGTTCGGCATTGTTTTTACCCTTCAGGAATCTTGGCGCCATCGTGGTTGATGAAGAGCATGACGCGTCCTATAAACAAGAAGAGGGGGTTATTTATCAGGCCCGGGACATGGCGGTCGCAAGGGCCTCGCGTGAGAAGATTCCAGCCGTGCTTGTCTCTGCCACGCCATCGCTTGAGACGGAATATAATATTGAGCATAAGCGTTATACGCGCCTGCATTTACCCAATCGCTATAATGATGCCGAGATGCCGAAAGTACAGCTTGTCGATATGCGCAGCGTGGCCATAGAGCGCGGTAACTGGATTTCAGGATCATTGCGTCAGGCGCTTCTTACAACGCTTGCGGCCAAACGCCAGGCGATGCTTTTCATGAATAGGCGTGGTTATGCGCCCTTGATGTTATGCCGTGCCTGCGGCCACCGCTTTCAATGTCCGCAATGCACTGCCTCTTTGGTGGTACACCGCGCACACGCCAAATTATTATGTCATCATTGCGGTCATATTGTTCCTACTCCCAAACAATGTCCGGACTGCAAGCATGAAGATTGTCTTATACCTTACGGGCCAGGCGTGGAGCGTGTAGCGGAAGAAGTGCGCGCGCTGCTTCCAGATGCGCGCATAGAGGTGATGACCAGTGATCATATCGACTCACCCGCCAAGGCCGAAGTTTTGGTGAATGATATGATAAATGGCAAAATAGATGTGTTGGTGGGCACGCAGATGATCGCCAAGGGCCATCATTTTGCAGGGCTTGCGCTGATAGGCGTTATTGATGCCGATATGGGATTGGCAGGCGGTGATTTGCGTGCAAGTGAGCGCACGTATCAATTGCTGCATCAGCTTTCGGGGCGCGCGGGCCGCGAGAAAACCAAAGGGGAAGTCTGGCTGCAGACCTATATGCCTGAGCATCCCGTGATGCAGGCGCTTAGCATGGGAAAGCGTGACGAATTTATGTTGCTTGAAGCGCGCTTACGCGAAGACGCCGGCATGCCGCCTTATGGCAAGCTCGCAGCAGTGATTGTCGAAGGAAAAAACGAACAGGAAGTGATGGCATTTGCCAGGGAGTTGGTGAGAGATGAGGCGCGAGGAGCAATGGGCACGGGAAAAAGCGATGTGACCTCGTTCCTTGCGCCTATTTCCTTGCCTCTCATCTTAGGTCCCGCCCCTGCGCCGATGTTTCTGTTGCGCGGCAAATACCGCTACCGCATTCTGATTAAAACCGAACGCCAGTTTCCTTTACAGCAATTCCTGTCGCGCTGGTTGCTTGAGCGCAAAATCCCAGCATCTTTACGCGTTAAGATTGATGTGGAGCCCTACAGTTTTATGTAGAAAGCAAAAGTTATTGTAATGCCAGCAAAACGGCTTCGGCAATTTCCAATTCGCGGGTGGCGATATAAAGCGCGTCTTGATCAAAACTATTATCAAAAGCTGTTTTTGCCGCTGCGACTCGTGCTTCCGCTTCTGTGCGCGTTAGGGCAGTCAGGTCAATCACGCTTTCAGCAAGAATTGTGCAGGACGTGTTATTTACTTCGGCGATGCCGCTTGCAACAAATATCCGTGATATATGTTCATTCGCCGTGTGAATAGTTACTACGCCGGGGCGTAACGTGGTGATAAAATTCATATGTCCCGGCAGTACGCCAAAATCCCCCAATGTGCCGGAGGCTTCCACCATTGCCGCCTGGCCGGAAAAAAATATCGCTTCGGGGGTAACAAAGTCAAAAGTGAACGTATCCATATATACCTTTTTAGCCTGCCGAGGCAGAGAAGCATAAAATGCTCCCTTGTAAGTCAGCGAAGCTGTTAGATTCACTTATGAAGTCAGCAAACTTCATAAGGAATGATTTAAATATTCCCCCTCTATAGACAAAAGTCTTGCCGCTGTCATCTACGTTTTGTAATGCTCCCTTTCATGAAATATTCTTTACCCTATGCCCGCCTTTTCGGGTTATGTGTTGCCGCCTGCATTGCCGGGCTTGATCAATGGAGTAAGGCAGCGCTTGTGGTTTTGATGCAAGAGACGGGACATCCTACTGATATATTGCCATTTTTTAATCTGGTGATAGTGCATAATACCGGCATTAGTTTTGGCATGTTTGCCCATATGCAGGCTTGGGTACCCCTGGTTCTTACATTAAGCACGGCACTTATAGTGGTTTTTCTTTTTATCTGGTTATTGTATGCAACTGAGAAACCTGTAATTTTTGCGCTAGCGTTTATTATTGGCGGAGCAATTGGCAATATCATTGATCGTGTGCGGCTGGGTTCAGTCACTGATTTTCTTGATTTTCATTGGGATATATATCACTGGCCCGCTTTTAATATTGCCGACAGCGCCATCTTCATAGGGGTTGTACTCCTGGTGCTCATCAGTATAGTAGGGCCTAAACCATCCGCATCTTAAGGATTAATTGACCATGAAACTTCCGTTTCGTTTTGTAGTGATGCTGTTTTGCGCAGCGCTGGCTGCGTGCGGCTCAACCGATATGAAGGAATCGTTAGGGCTTAACCGTAAGGCGCCCGACGAGTTTCAGGTTGTATCGCGCCCTCCGTTAAGCGTTCCGCCGGAATTTAATCTGCGTCCGCCCGGCCAGGGCGCGGAATATTCTTCAGGATTGCCTGCTGAAGATCAGGCGCATAATAAGATTTTAGGCGCAAGTACCAGTGTGGCAGCTCCCGTTTCGTCGCTGGGCACGCTGACGGCGGTGACCCCTGTCTCTGCAACTGAGTTGCCCACGAGCGCTGATTCACAATTTTTAAGCAATGCCGGTGCGGATAAAGCTAATCCTGCCATCAAACAGATCATTCATGATGAAAATCAGAATCCCATAGCGCCTAAGGACAATACGTATCTTTTTGGTGATAAAAAGGGCGGCGATACCGTCGTGGATTCCAGCAAGGAAGCGCAGCGGCTAAAGGATGATAAGGCTCAGGATAAGCCCCCCACCACCGGCGATACCCCTGTTGTTGCCCCCCAAAGCAAGGGAATTCTTGGTGAAATATTCTAAGGTTCTTAAAGAACTATGATTTATACCCATGATATCAGCCGTGCTTTTGAAGATGTGATTGGCAGGGATGGGGTTGCTAAAGCCTATTTTGCCAAGACGCTTCAACATGCTGGCAAGGCTATGGAGGTGTTGCGCCAGCATAAAAAAGATAATTCCTGGCCAGTGCTCAATATTGCTGAACGCATAGATGATTTATCGGAAATAG